>Ga0098066_1000032_pt1 | contig 59256 bp, 57 predicted proteins | sample 25BtaG_FD_76332 | JGI IMG/M metagenome (GOLD analysis project Ga0098066, IMG submission 76332) | Marine viral communities from Cariaco Basin, Caribbean Sea - 25B_WHOI_OMZ_CsCl | ecosystem: Environmental > Aquatic > Marine > Oceanic | place: Caribbean Sea: Cariaco Basin | collected 2014-11-08
GCTTTCCGTCTCCAGGATGTCTACTATCATGACAGTATAGGGGGCAGCGTTAGAAGCGGGAATGGGGTCCGGCGGTCAATGGATCATCATCTCCCATCCCCCTTCTGCAGCAGATGGACACACCACTCTGCCCTCTATTTGTGAACGATTTCCTCCTTAAGGGAATAGGCGATACCGAGGACTTCATCACACACCGGGCGCGGGTAGTCCATCTCGTTCATGGCCTGCATTATATCGTCAACCACGGCCACGAATTCGGCCGAGCTGACGTTCATGCCGGTGTGGGTCTCCAGCATCGACCGGCCGGTGTACTCTACGGGACCGCCGGAGCCGGCTGCGAGGAATTCCTTGACCTTCGCGCAGGCCCTGGCAGTTGCCTCCTCGGGCAGAGCCTGGTATCTGGGGCCTGCAACATCATTCTGGAGGTGGAGGTCGACAATGCGGTCTACAAGCTTGTCGATGCCATCTTGGCCGCCGAGTCTGTTGTACAGGGTGTCGCTCGTAAGGATGTTGTTCATAAGAAATACTCCTTTTTCATAGGGTGTTCGGCAGGTGCACCAGGCACCTACCTAATGGGGCGTAACAATCCTTGTTACATCGGAACAGGGAGGGCTAAGTGATGGAGGAGACGGAACTTTCGCGGATTCGCGGGGCACTCGACGCTGGCGACTTCACCAGGGCGAGGGAATTGATTACCTCACTGCCTTTTGAGCGGTCTGCCGAGTTATTGGAGCTTCGGGCCAAGGCTGCGTATGGCAGCGGAGATCTGGAAGAAACGCTGACTGCCTACGGTGAGCTCTACCGCTTTCACCTCGACGCCGGCGACACGCACGAGGCGGCATTCGCGGCGGTGATGGTGGGCATGTATCTGATGATGGATACGGGGTTGATGGCCACTGTGCGGGCCTGGCTGTCGCGGGCCGAACGCCTGATCGAAGATGTACCTGACAGCCCGGTCTGGGCATGGCTGGCGGCAGTACGGACCTATGAACGACTGATGTGCGGCGATATGCCGGGTACCGGTGAGTGGGCCCGAAGGGCGATGGAGCTGGGCCAGAGGCACGATCTTGCCCCGCCGTCCATCATCGGGCAGGTGGCCCTGGCATGGGTATGGATTTATAACGGTGACGTTGATAAAGGGCTCAGCGCCCTCGATGACGTGGCTGTGGAGCTGAGCGCCGGGAATCTCGACCCCCTGACGACAGGGCAGATGTGGTGTGAGGTTATCTGCGCGATGCAGTGGATCGGGCACCATGATCGCGCCGAGGAATGGACCGAAGCCATGGAGCGATGGCGTCAGGGGGCAGCATTTGGGGGGCTTAATGGCCGCTGTCGGGTGCACCGGGCGGAGATCATGCGTTTGCGGGGGCCATGCGACGCCGCCGAGCAGGAAGCGCTCCAGGCATGTGAAGAATTGCGGCCCTGGATGCGGCGGGAATTTGGCTGGCCGCTGACTGAACTCGGCAATTCGCGGCTGCGCAAGGGTGATTTTGTGGGTGCCGAGGAAGCCTTCCTGGCGGCGCACCAGAACGCTTGGCTGCCCCAACCCGGGCTCGCATTACTGCGACTGGCTCAGGGACGAGTCGACGAAGCCGCTTCAATGATCGAAACGGCGCTCGAGCATCCGTTTGATATCCCATCGAAGGAACGGCCACCCTCGGGCAGCCTGCAACGGGCGCCTCTGCTCGATGCTCAGGTGGTCATCGCCCTGGCAGCGGGCAAGTTCGACGATGCCCATGCCGCGGCAACGGAACTGGTTGCCATCGCGGAAAAATATCAAAGCCGTACGCTGAAAAACTCTGCTCTGGCAGCAGCAGGTCGCCTGGCACTCCGGGACGGGCGGGCAAATGACGCCATACGGCTGCTCACCGAAGCTGTCATGGAATGGGCCGAGTTGCGAATGCCTTACGATGCGGCAGATTTGCGGATAGTGCTGGCGGCCGCTCACCGGCAGGCGGGGGACGAGCGCATCGCAGAGATGGAACTGGATGCAGCCTGCCGAGCCCTTGAAGCCCTCAACGCCAGGCCCTGGGCGGAACTGGCTCGCCAACGGGAACCGGCGGTGTCGGTGCGGCCGTGTGCAGACACCGAGCATTGCCTGTTTCGCTGCGAGGGTGAGATGCGAACGGTTACCTTCGGGGGCGCCACCGTGCGCCTGAAGGATCTCAAGGGTATGCGTTACCTGGAACGAATGCTGGCCGAGCCCGGCCGGGAATTCCATGTGCTCGACCTGGTTTCGGTGGAACGTGGGGCGCTCCCCGCCAACACCTCACTGGACGCAGCCCGTATCGATGCCCAGTGCGGGTTGGAGGTGTTCGATTCGAAGGCCCGTGAGGCCTACCGGCAAAGGCTGACTGAGGTGGAGGAAGACATCGCGGAAGCGGAGAGCCAGAACGATTTCCGCCGCGCCGAGCTGGCACGTGCTGATCGCGAGTTTCTGGTTGATGAACTCCGCCGCGGCGTTGGCCTGAATAACCGCGCCCGGATGGTCGGCGATGGCGTTGAGCGTGCGCGGACCGGCGCGACCCGCTCACTGCGTTATGCCATCAATCGGATTGCCCGGCATCACCCCCGTCTTGGCGAGCACCTCGCGCGGACCGTACGCACCGGTATCTACTTTGCCTATGAACCTGATCCTCGCGCGCCCTTGCATTGGGCGACGTGAGCCTGGAACCGGGACAGATCTATTTTTCTAGTGATTTTTCTAATGTGGCGACTGATTCGGAGCTGAAGTACGGGTGTCTTGTTCAAGTCTGATCCATAAGTAAATTTCCCCTATTCACCTGGGAAGTAACCGTGTTCGCCATTGGCCGTGCACCGCCTTGCCTCCTATGCTTTACCAGTGAAAGTGAGGGCTGCGTCCATGTGAAGGATGTGGGTAGGGTTGCGAATGTCAGGGAGGCGCGAATGAAAAAGCATGCAACATGGGGGCTGTTGGCCATCGCTCTTCTGTTTTCCAGCCTGTGCGTGGGGCAGGCCTCGGAAGACGACAAAGAGATGCGATGGTTTTCCATCGAATCGCTGAATGCCGGGCTTGATACGCCCCCGGAGGAGGTCAATCGCCTGACGCCGCGGGATTCGGTCCGTAGCTTTCTTGAACTCACCAAACAGCAGGACTTCTCGGCTGCGGCGCACCTTCTCAATCTTTCAGAGCTGGGCGCTGCGGAGCAGCGCGAGAAGGGGCCTGAGTTGGCCAGGCAGCTGGCCGCGGTGCTCCGGCGTGGCGAGTGGATCGATACCTCCGATCTGCCGGCGCGACAGGACGCCGTTATCGAAGATCCAGCGGGGCAGAATCCCCAGGCCGGGCAGCCACGTCGCAACCTCGAGATCGCCTCCCTTCGCGCCGAGGGTCAAGCCTATGATATTCGCCTGGCCCGTTATCGTGTGGGTGATGAGGACCCCGTCTGGTTGATCACACCGGACAGTCTCTCCCCGGTTCCTCTCTTGTACGAAAAATACGGCCCGTCGTGGCTGGAAAAGCATGTGCCGCAACGGTTCAAATCAACGTTCGGCAGGCTCCAGGTCTGGGAATGGGTCGCCATTCCGGTGTTCCTGCTGGTAACGGGACTGGTGGGATGGCTCGTCATCCGTCTGGTCGGCGTGATTGCACGCTGGTTACCTTCCGGCTCTCCAAGCATCTATGCCAGCCAGATCAAGGTGCCAGTGGCGCTGGTCGTCATGACGATTGTGGCCCAGTTTCTGTTGAATTACGTGGTGTCCTTCTCGGCAGTGGCGACGACCTCTTTTCGCATATTACTGATCACCATCACCGCCTGGGGTGTTGGATTGATCGCACTGCGTTTCGTGGACGTCATATTGCTCAATGTGAAGCGACGTCTCGTGGGCGAAATCGACGACAACAAATCCCGGGACGAGCGCCACTTCCTCACCTCGCTGTATGCGGTGCGCCGGGGCATCATCCTGGTCGCCATCGTCGCAGTTACCATCTACATCCTGTCCCAGATCGAACTCTTCGAGACCCTGGGCCTGACCCTCCTGGCTTCGGCCAGTATCCTGACGGTCCTGTTGGGTATCGCCGGTCAGGCCGTGCTGGGCAACATCCTCTCGTCGTTTCAGGTATCGCTCGCCAAGCCTATAAGAATTGGTGACCTGGTTATTTTCGAGGGCCGATGGTGCTATGTGGAAGGCATCTTTTATACGTTCATTCGGTTGAGAACCTGGGATGAGCGCCGTCTGGTCGTACCCGTCCAGTACTTTACCTCCAGGCCCTTCGAAAATCTGTCGGTCAAGAGTGCCAAGATGTACAGGGTGATAGAGCTGGCGCTTCACCTGAATGCCGACGTCGAATGCCTGAGGGAGAAGTTCAAGGAGTTCGCCGAGGCTGAAAAAAACGTCATCGAACACCACAAGCTCTGCTGCTACGTCACGGCGCAGTCCGCGGCGGCCCAGACGGTTTCTTTCTACCTTATGACCTCCGAGCCCTTTGCCGGCTGGGAAGCCGAAATGAATGTGCGTGAGAAGTTATTGGGATTCATCCGCGACAACCACCCGGAATGGTGGCCGAGGGAGGTGGTGGTTACCAGCCAGCACGACATTACAGGCGGCGAAAGATCAGCAAACGGTCCAAACCCCGGGGCAGTCTATCCTGGGGCAGGGGACTCGTCGTGATGCGTCACCGCAAGCTCTCCAGGCACTGTCAGTGCAGTTGTCGAATGGCTTCTGCCATAGCCGGAAACGGGCCCTCGACAGGCAGCCCGGACACAACATCATTGATTGGCAGGGCGGCCACGGGTGGTCTTGCCGCGTTCAGTTCATCCAGCCATAACACCAGCTCTTCCGAAGACAGCCAGGAAAGCCAACACATTGGTCGGCAATGCTGGCAATCCCGTGAACACGGTGATCCGGGCCGGTTCTTCCTGGATGACGGGTAACGCCACCAGTATTTGTTAGTATGACCGCTTTTCCATTGAGACAACCACCAACCGCTGCCCAATGAACACACCTTTCAAGCTCCGGCCATACCAGCAGGAAGCGGTCGACGCCACGCTCAGTCACTTTCGACAATCTGATGAGTCAGCCGTGATTGTGCTACCCACCGGCGCTGGTAAAAGCCTGGTCATTGCCGAGCTGGCCCGCCTTGCCCGCCGCAAGATCCTGGTGCTTACCCACGTCAAGGAATTGGTGGAGCAGAATCACGCCAAGTACGAGAGCTATGGGCTGACGGCTGGCATCTTTTCCGCCGGGCTGAAGCGCAAGGAGCGCCAGCACCAGGTGACCTTTGCCAGTGTGCAGTCGGTATCGGCGAACCTGGATCAGTTTCGGGATGAATACTCGTTGGTCATCATTGATGAATGCCATCGCGTCAGCGGTGAGGATACCAGTCAGTATCAACGGATAATTGAGCTGCTTCGGGAGAAAAATGCTTCCCTCAAAGTGCTCGGGCTGACCGCCACCCCCTACCGGCTGGCCATGGGCTGGATTTATCGTTATCACTACCGGGGCTTTGTTCGGGGCTCGGATGAAGAGCGGGACAAACCCTTTCAGCACTGCATTTACGAACTGCCGTTAAGCTATATGATCAACCAGGGCTACCTTACCCGGCCGGACCTGGTGAACGCGGCGGTGGCGCAATACGATTTCTCCGCGCTACCCCGGGACCGCTTTGGCGAGTACGCCGAGAAGGACGTCAACCAGCTGCTGGGCAAACACCAGCGTGTAACACGGGCCATCATCGAGCAGGTGATGGAACTGGCCGCCGAGCGCCAGGGAGTGATGGTCTTTGCGGCAACGGTGGACCATGCAAGGGAGATTACCGGTTACCTTCCGGAAGACCAGACCGCCCTGATTACCGGTGCAACGGACCTGAAGGACCGGGACCTGCTGATTCAGCGCTTCAAGCAGCGGCAGCTGAAGTACCTGGTGAATGTGTCTGTACTCACCACGGGCTTCGATGCACCCCATGTGGACTTTATCGCCATTCTTCGGCCTACCCAGTCGGTCAGCCTGTATCAGCAGATTGTGGGTCGCGGTCTCCGTCTGGGCGAAGGCAAACAGGATTGCCTGGTGATTGATTACGCGGGCAACCATGTAAATCTGAACCACCCGGAGGTAGGGGAGCCCAAACCCGACCCCGACAGCGAGCCGGTGCAGGTATTCTGCCCGGGCTGTGGTTTTGCCAATATCTTCTGGGGCAAGACAGACGCTGAAGGCCGTGTTATTGAGCATTACGGCCGCCGCTGTCAAGGGCTTCTGGAACCGGCAGATGGGGATAGGCCTGCCGGGGCGAACGGGCGCGCGCAACATTGCGATTACCGTTTTCGTTTCAAGGAATGCCCGCACTGCGGTGGCGAGAATGATATCGCCGCGCGTAATTGCGGGCAGTGCCATAACGCCATCATCGACCCGGATGATCAGTTAAGGGATGCGCTGAGACTCAAGGATGCCATGGTGATCCGGTGCGCCGGGGTTACGTTGGGCGTTGATGGCAGCAAGCTGAGGATCACCTATCACGGTGAGGACGGGGAGGAACTCAGCGAGTCGTTCGATTTCGGCAAGCCGGCACAGCGCACCGTTTTCAACAAACTGTTCGGTCGCCGTATCGCCAATGGCCAGGCCCCGAAAGTTTTCCGTCGGGCGGATGAGGTGTCCGGGATGCAGGCCTTGTTGCCAGCGCCGGATTTTGTGATTGCCCGCAAGCAAAAGCGCTATTGGCAGGTTCAGGAACGGATTTTTGATTACCGGGGTCATTACCGAAAGGCGAATGAAGCGTGAGACTTCTAACTGGGTTTGGCCGTTACGCTGCCTTGAATGCCCGTGTGGCTGGCGGGGTGCGCTCAGCCACACGCTTTTAGATGGAGAAACAGAACGTTATCTGAACGCAGGCTCCTGCGGTTTGCTTCCAGCAACCCGTTTCATCCACGCCATATCCAGCGGAATCAGAACGTTCAGTGCGAACAGTACCCAGCCGAGGGGCTGCAGGCTCTGGGCAAACCACACCATCAGGGCAAGGGACAGCAAGCTCCAGGTGACATCGACGGCAATCGTCAGGTTGAGGAACTTCTCAATCCATCGTTCATTGATGGCCATGGCGGCCATGTCCACGCACCACAGCAGCATCACAATGCCGGCTACCAGGTAGAAGGTCGAGCCGGGGCCTCCCGCCCACCGGGCAATCGGTTCAGAGCCGACGATGAGTGCCAGCGCGAGTGGCGTGGACAGGAACACGTCGGCCAGGATGATCTGTTTCAGGCTGAATTGACGGACAAGGTTTTTCATAGCATCACCTCAATCGGGTATCGCAGTGAGTTTGACTACGCTACAAAGCTTCTACCCGGGCGGTGCGCGTCTCAATTACCTTTGAGGTAATGGTGTGGCCTACCCGCGCGCAGCATAATTGCTGAAAACTCGTAACTGACAGGAAATCCGATGAGTGCCTTCGGTACGTTGTTCAGAGAAATGCGGCAGGGCAAGCGTCTGAGTCAGATGGATTTCGCCCTTGCGTGCGAGGTGTCGGCAAAGCACATCAGCTTTCTGGAGACCGGTCGAAGCAGGCCCAGCAAGGGCATGGTTCTGCATTTAGCACAGATGCTGCAGGCCGACCTGGCCGGGACCAACCGGTTGTTATCGGCGGCGGGTTACAGCCAGGTCTACTCGGACCAGGATCTGGGCGCACCCGGGATGGCCATGATACGGGAGGCGCTTGAGCACCTCTTGCGATCTCACCTGCCGTACCCGGCGGTGGTGTTCGACCACGAGTATTATCTGGTGATGGCCAACCAGGCCATGCAGGCGATGATGGCAAGAATGGTAGAGCTGGGTGCCCAGTTCCCGCCCCGGCCAAACTTTCTGCTGTCAGTGCTGGATAGCAATGGCATCAAGCCATTCGTGGATGATTGGGAGAATATCGCCTGTCACTTGCTCCAACGTGTCTACCATGAGCATCTTTCAGGACCCTTCCGGGATCAGCCCAATCGTTTGCTGGAGCAGGCACTGACGGTCCCTGGCGTTCCGCAAGACTGGAAAAGCCACGTGGTGGAACACCTGGACTACCCGGCGATCCCTTTCACCCTGATGCTGGGAGAGCAAAAACTCAGGATCTTTTCCACCATCGCAACCATTGGCACGCCCCTGGATGTCACCGCTCAAAATCTGCGGATCGAGCATTTCTTTCCGGTGGACGAGGGCAGTAAAGCTTATTGGCGAGCGCCTCCCAAGACCATCTCAGAGTAGTGAGCGAAACACCAGAAGGCGGTTGTTGGCAGGCATGGGGTGGTTTTCAGCGAGGGTCATCCCGGCTGATTCTGCCAGGGCACTGAGGTCGGCCAGGTCCCGGATGCCCATATGAGGTGACTGGGATTTCAGGTGCTGGTCAAAACGACGGTTGCTCTCACTCGAGTATTCACCCTGGTTGTTGAAAGGGCCGTACAGGCAAAAGGCGCCGTCTTCTGGCAGGCGCTCGCCGATATGGCGGAACATCTGTTCGACCTCGCGCCAGGACATGATGTGGGCGGTATTGGCAGAGAAAACCCATCTGAAGGATTCGACCGGCCAGTTGGTATCGGATACGTCCAGTTCAACGACAGGCAGGACGTTGGGCAGAGCTGCCTGTTTCAGCCGGGAGCGACACAGGTGAGCTGCCTCCGGGTGGTCACTCGGTTGCCACTGCAGGTGGGGCATGGCCTGGGCGAAATGTTCGGCGTGCTGTCCGGTAAGGGTGCCGATCTCCAGGACCTTGCCTGGTGCGTTAAAGAGGGTCTTCAGCTTCTCGAGGATCGGGGCCTTGTTATTCTCACAGGCCTGGGAACAGGGCAGGTCGCTGGTCATCGGGTAACTCTCCTCTCGAGGGCGGCAGTGGCGGCTGTGGTCCATTAGCTGAGAAAAAAGCCGCTGATGTTTATAATGGCATATCCTTAACCGTCTCAGAGAATCCTATGCCCATCGAAAAGAACCAGGTGGTCCTGTTTCACTACAGCGTCAGTGATGAACAGGGCAATGTCGTTGAAGACTCCCGTGGCGGCGAGCCGAATGCCTACCTGCATGGCCATGGCGGTATCATCCGCGGCTTGGAAGAAGCCCTGCAAGGGCGTGACGCTGGTGAAAGCTTTACGGTTACCGTCACCCCGGACAAGGGCTACGGCCCCCGCAAGGATGACGCCATCCAGCGCGTGCCGATCAAGCACTTGATGGGTGCCAAACGCTGGAAGCCCGGCATGATCGCCCAGGTGCAAACCGAGCAGGGCCCCCGTCACGTGCTGGTTGCCAAGGTCGGCCACAAGTTCGCAGATGTGGACACCAACCATCCGATGGCCGGCAGAACCCTGACGTTCGATATCGAGATCATCGACGTACGCCCGGCCGATGCGGAAGAGATCGCTCACGGCCACGTGCATGGACCGGGCGGGCACCATTGAGGATTAAAACCCCGCTCGTTAGTAGCAGGAGTTCGGTGACGAGTCCGGGTTGATTTCACCAGCCACTTCGTCGGGGTCAATGCCGTGGCTGACCAGGATCTCCCGCACAAAGTTCACCTGGGCGAGAATCCTGTCAGCATCGTCGCCGTACTCGAACCGGTTGATTTCTACCGGCTGGGGCATAAACGTGAAGGCGGTTTTGAGTGCATGGAGGGTATCTTCGTCAGCCATAGTGGAGCCTCGCAATTCAGGTGGTTCATCGATGTCGACGATTATACGCGACGCAGTCCGGCCTTACCGTTCCTTCTCACTGAAGCACTGGATTGTCGGTGCAGTTGGTATCTGACCAACGTCAGGAAGTGATACCCTATTTCGTCGCGATCAAGCCTCAACGCCCACTGCTGGCACGCCTCTACAAATCCGGAATATGAGCATTACCCATGAGAGTCATCATTCGTTATTTTTTCCGCGCTCTGCGCCTGATACTGACCCCTTTCATGCTGCTAAGCGAAAAGCTCAGTACACCCCAGGGCGTAACCCGTGCCGCTGATGAGCAGGCCCTTGTCGACGAGACCAGTAAAAACCTCGCTCTGTACCAGTTCAGTGCCTGCCCCTTCTGCATCAAGGTGCGCAAGGAAATCGCCCGGCTCGGTCTGACGATCGAGACCCGGGACGCCCAGCATGACCAGCGGCATCGGGCAGACCTGGAAGCGGGAGGCGGCCGCATCAAGGTTCCCTGCCTGAAGATTCTCCAGGATGATGGTAGCGTCCGGTGGCTGTATGAATCCGACGACATCAAGGCTTGGCTGCAAGAGCGATTTGAGCCCGCGTAACTGCAGTTGCGCACGTGTATCAATGATTACGAACAGACAACCGATCCTCTGTGGGGGCGATTGAGTCTGCCTCCTCACCAATTCGGATTCGGCATTGTTGCGGTCCAGCAACCGGTCGATGCACCAGTTTTCACTAAATGGGAGATAACATGTCCGAGGCTCGTTTCACCGAGTACAAGATGGTCCACATTGCTGAGGGGGGATGCGGTACCCTGCTTCTGGGTTCCTCCGGCCTTCCGTTGAAGAAGATCGAAGCTGAGTTGAATCGCTATGCGGCCGAAGGCTGGCAGGTGGTGTTCCAGGTGCTCGAGATGAAACGCTTCTGGCTGTTCTGGCAGCGCGAAGCCGTCATCGTCACGCTGGGCCGGTGAGTAGTGCTCACCGGACTGACCCTTAAGGCCATCGGTTACTATCGCAAGACCGGCGGCGGCATCCGGTGGTTTGGCATTGACTGCAATTTCGAACCGAGCTGTTCAGCCTATTCGGAGGAAGCCATCAGAAGGTTTGGTCTCCTGAGAGGGCTTGGGCTGACGTGGGATCGGCTTCGCAGGTGCAACAGGCCCGACGCAGTCTGTAAGTGTATCGAGCCGGTCAGATGGGATTGCGGGCATGTTGAGAAAAGGCGAGGTTGAAGCCGAGGAGGAGTCCCTCAGGCGGGTGATTCGTGGCCTCTCTGATGACCAGAGAAGCGAGTTCTACCGGCATGCCGGAAAAGCGGTCAAGGACCCGGACACGTACGCGGCCTTGAACTGGTTGTTCATAGTGGGTTTGCACCATTTCTACCTGGGTCGGTGGGGCAGGGGCATGGTTGATATTGTTGCCCTGCTGGTGGCTATCGGGTGTTTCGTGTCTGGTTACGTGTGGACTGGTGCCGGCCTTTTGCTGGTCGTCTGGTCCTGTGAGGTTTGGGCGCTGTTCCGGTCCCAGACCATTGTCCAGGACTGGAACAACCGTCTTTATCGGAGCTTGCTGCACCGCCAGAAACAGCCTTAGACGGTCAGTACCTCCCGCACCTTTGCAGGGAGACCTGGCCTATAGCTTGCCTTCTGCAGCGAGTTCCAGGAATTCATGGTTGAATCGCATTTTTACAAAATCCTTATTGCCCAAAACCGAGCCATCTGGCAATTCAATACCGATCGCGTCGGGTGACTGCGCGCCGGCGCCCAGCAATCCGTGCTTGTAAGAGAAACGGGTCACGAAGTCCATCGTTTCGCGCAGGCGGCCGGCGGACAGGAACTCGAGCTTCTCGTTTGGAGTCCTGAACATATGAGTGGCAGCCAGCTGTAGCTCAATGCCCTCCAGGTCGGTTCCGGACTCCTCGCCCATATAGGTTCTCGCTGCGATCGCCTCCTCGCCATCCCCATGAATGATACTCATGGCCTCGAACCAGGCCCCCGTCACTGCCTTGCCAAGCTCAGGGTACTTTTCCAGGGTTTCAGAGTTAACGCCCATAATGTCGAGGATTTCACCTGGGATCTGGGTGGAGTCGAACACCTTGATCGCATCGGGCTGCTGCATTGCCGTCTGCAGCTGTGGGTTCCAAAGCGTGGCAGCCTGTACGGCGTCAGTGGTGAAGGCGGTGGCGATGTCAGCGTCAGAGGTATTGACCACGTTGATGTCGCGCTCACTCAGACCTGCCATCTCGAGTGCCCGGGCGAGTGTGTAGTGGGACACGGAAAGTTCCAGCAGGTAAACATCCATCCCTTTGATGTCTTCCATGTTATCGCGTCCTTTCAGGACGACTGCGTCGTTACCATTGGAAAAGTCACCAGTGATCAGCGCGGTGGTATCAACACCGGACGCGGAAGGGATGGTCAGCATGTCCATATTGGTCATGGTCGCGCCATCGAATTCACCAGCAGTGTATAAATTGATGGCTTCGATGTAGTCGTTGACCTTGACCAGGTCGACCTCGATGTCGTACTTCTCGGCCCACTTGTCCATGATGCCGGATTCATCCATATAGGCCCAGGGCATAAAGCCGACATAGATCGACCATGCGAGAGAGAACTGCTTCCGGTTATCTTCCGCCTGGGCGGCTGCAACATTGAGTAACAACATTCCAGACAGAGCAGCGGTAGCGATGGTTCTGGTCAGTGAATTCATGGTTCAACTCCTGCTTTCGCGTTGATAGCACAAACGGCTGAGGGCATGCGCCCGATGTAAATGAATGTCAGCTTCCGTTATCGGGTGACTCCCCGGCCATCCGGATACTGGCGTAGTAGTTGGGTATGCCCGACTCCTCCCATTGTTTGAACGGTATGAATCGTCCTGGCCAGGCGACGGATCTGAAGGGCCAGTCCTGGCTGACCCAGTCAATGACCTCGTCTTCGATCAGGGTTGCCTGTGGGCTGGTGAGTTCGATGTGAGTCCACAGATAGGCTTCGGCGTCGTGTGTTCGGCTGGCAGTCGGATACAGGTAAAGGCAGCCAAGGCACTGTTGCTGGTCATGGCTGAGCAGGTGATAGGCGAATGACCGGCGGCTCGAAAATTCCCGGGCATGCCAGGCCAGGTCGGCTTCGTCCATTTCCGGCGTGAGGTCGTCGGGTGGCCATTGATCCCGCGGACCGAACAGGTTCTTGAGCTTGTTGCGACTCTCCACGACGGCCGGGTAGTCCAGCGTAACCCACTCACGACCAGCGGAAACCAGCAACGCATGTGTGCCACGCCATTGCGCAGGTACCGGGAAGCCGCTCACCGGTAGTGGCTGGAAACACCTGTCATGCGGCGTGGGCACGGTCATGTCATCACCCCGGTATAGCGGCGCAGGGTATCGGATTCGTGCAGGAACCAGGCTTCGGCTTGTGGATTGGAAGGTGTGGTCAGGGCGAACTCCCAGTGTGGATTGATAACATCCACCTCAAATACCCGAACCCGGTTCTGGCCGTTATGGGAGAACGCCTGCTCCACGCGTTCGAGGTCTTCATTCCAGCTGAACGACCCTTGTTCCAGCAGCGGAAGCCCGACCCGTCCAGGCTGAGTCGAGTGCTCTACGGTGTATCCCTGCTCGAGTGAGCCTGAGGCCACTGACGTTTCAAAGTCGAATACAGGGGTCAGCTGCTCCCGGCTACCCACGGCAGAGACCGCCATCTCTGACAACGGCAAACTGTTGTCGGTAAGTGGCACGGATCGTCCCAGCACCCGGGCGGCGTAGTCACCGCAGATGATCAGCCCTCCGTCCCTGGCGAAGCGATGCCCCGTTTGTGGATCGTATTCGTCCAGTAGCCGGAGACCGACCAGCGGTCCCGGACTGGACGGCTGCAGACGCCAATCCTCTACATAGGCGCCACTGGGGGCGAATTCGACCATGCAGTTGCCAACCCGGCGAAGTTCGGCGGGTTCTGGCCAGCGGTTCGTCAACTGTAATGCCGTACCGCCGTACCAACTCATTTTCCTGTCGGCCCACTCGCAGGGTGCCAGCCAGCCTTCGTAACTGGCCAGGATCATAAGGTCTTCTGCCGGGTAATCCTCCAGCGGGGCAGGGCTTACCTGGTCAGCAGCCCGGGGTAGGCGCAGGTCAATGGTGAAGTTCCGACTCTGCAACCAGTAAACGATGGTGTCACTGTCTGACTCCCCGTTGGCGAAGCTGATACAGCGACGGCGGAAGCAGCCGAGCATCCAGTCGGGCACGCCCTGGTCAGGGGAGCAGGTGACGCGGTTGATGAGCTCTTGCAGTGTCATCCCTGGCCTCCGGCTTCACGGCCGAAGGAGGACAGGCCCTTGCTGCCTTTCGGCAACTCCAGTTCGCCGCGTTCCAGACGCTTTTTCAGATACTGGAAAGTCTGGGCGGTCTGGGCAAAAAGGTGTTCGCCACAGACCTGTGGTTCATAGCGGGCAGGTCGTTCCTTGCTGATCAATTGTGGCAAGGGCTCTATACGCACGTCGTAATCAAGGTTGCAGAACATTGGGAAGGAATATCGCTCTTCGGCAACCTTGCGCACGCGGTGTGAGGTGGCGACGTAAAGGCCGTTGCTGAGAATTTCCATCATATCTCCGATGTTGATGACGAAAGCGTCTTCCAACACCGGAACATCGATCCATTCTCCGGCACCGTTCATCACCTCCAGTCCGGGGGCGGTAGGTTTGAGGATGGTAAAGCACTCGTAATCCGTATGAGCACCGATACCAGGCCGGTCGGTGGGAACGTCCGGATTGTACGGGTAGTGAATCAGGCGTAACTGGCTGGGTGGGCGGTTAACGTGTCGTGTGAAACTGTCTTCGGGAAGCTCCAGGGCCAGGGCAAAGCCCCTGAACAGCAGGTTGCCCAACTGGAAGACTTCGTCGTAGTAGGCTTTGACGTCCGTCTTGAATCCATCCAGTTCAGGCCATTGGTTGGGGCCGAGCATGGGCCGGGCATGCTCTGGCTCGAGCATGTCGAAATTGACGTCGTAAGCCTCTTTGCGGTCCGGTGCTTTTGCCCCGTAGAACTGCTCCTCGCCCTCGGGAACGTAGCCACTGTGGTTCACTGAGTAGCCTATGTAGTCACGCATTTTCTCGTCGTGACTTTGCTGAAAATATTCCCGCACCCGCTTCCTGAAACGGTCAATCAGCTCCGACGAAATACCGTGTCCCGTCACGTAGAGAAAGCCTGCATCGCGAGCGGCCTTTCCTAGTGCGTCGGCGCTCTTCTGGCGTTGTCGTGCATCCCCGGACCGGAGGCCGGACACGTCGATAACGGGTAACGACTGGAATGCGATGTGGGCGGTCGTTTCTGGGCTGGCGGCTGACATACGGATAACCTCTTTGGTATCGAAAGGTCATCTGGTCGTCCAGACAGGAAGGCGGCGATCCACGCCGTCCGGGTCGTCCCGGAGGGAAGGGCCAGAACCCGGAAAGCCGGGTGAGTATCGGGTTCAGCCTTTAATCCGTTAAAAGCGGAAACTGTGCCAAAAAAGCGCTGATGGATTAAAACCATCGGCTAGACAAGAGGTTAGGCTTTGGGTTTGGTTGTAGGCCGGGCCGTCGGCTACCGCGGAGCAGAATAGGGCCGCCTCATCAGGAGGCACGCCAGTGGCAAAGATGACTTATTTTGGTGCGGGTAGGGCGGGGCACTTTGTTGCTGTCCGGGGGTTGCCGGACTCCGGCAAGCGAAGAACGTCATGGCAACACCCGGTGGCAGACAGGACTGCCGGTTACAGGTTTGACTGCTAAGCTCAACAGACACGCCCGACAGCCAGGTTGAGAAGACAGCATGGATGGAGAAAGTAGCAGCCCGAAGTACGACATAGCCCGAAGAACCAGCCCGCTGGCATTCTTTCGGGGTTTCCTGCGGGAGCCGGCCCAGGTGGGTTCGGTTATTCCCAGTTCACGATTCCTGGAGAAGCGGATTGTCGATGCGGCGGACCTGTCATCAGCCAGGCTGGTGGTGGAGCTGGGGCCCGGAACCGGAGGGACTACCCGTACCTTTCTTCGGAATCTTGGCCCTGATGCGCGTTTGCTGTCCATTGAGCTGAGTCCCTGGTTTCATGAATTACTCCATGAGATCGATGATCCGCGTTTCATCAACCACCAGGGCAGTGCCGAGGACCTTGACGAGATTCTGGCCCAGCACCAGCTTGGGCAACCGGATGTGGTGATCTCCGGTATACCGTTTTCGAAAATGCCGGAGCAGGTGGGGACGCGTGTAGCGCAGGCTGTGCAGGCCTCCCTCGCAGACGGCGGTTGCTTCGTGGCGTACCAGTTCCTGGGTGACGTGGCCACGATTACCACTCCCGTGATGGGGCCGGCAGTCAGCACGGAGCTGGAGCTGCTGAACATTCCACCGATGCGGGTGTATCGTTGGCTTAAGCCGGGGCCGGCTGAGTCGGTCCGTGCCAATCCTGAATAATAGCTGTAACGCCCGATCGCACCGGCTTTTGCGATAGAATCCCCCGACACATACCGAAAGAGCCGTGGCCCTGTTATGAGCGATAACCCGTTAAGGCAAATACTCCAGATGGATGGCGAGGAGCGTTATGACTACTTCCTGAGCGAAGTGGCCGAGGAGCGCGAGATCTGGATTCTGGTCAATGCCGACAACCAGTTCCTGAAAATCGTATCGGACGAAGACGGTGTGGCGTATTTGCCGGTCTGGCCTCATTCAGAACTGGCCGTGGACTATGCCCAGGCAGCCGGTGACCTCTCACCAAAAAGTATTTCGCTACCGGATTTCTTCAGGAAGTGGGTGCCAGGGCTCACCAGGGATGGGCTGCAGATTGGCGTTCTCCCCGGCGAAGATGGGGAACTCTGGATCACCGCGCCGGAAGAGCTCAAGGTAGACCTGCAGGAGGCCATGGCCAGTTTCTAGCCAGTCGGGAGGTCCACTCCGGGCATCCATCAGATACACCCTGGCCGCCGCCCCTCACCTGCAGACTCAGGTGACGAGACAATCCTGTAATCGCGATTCCCAGCGCGAATCCACCCGTGTCGCGATGACTTCGAACCGGCTTTCTGCCAGGTCATCCAGCTCAATTTCTGTCAGACCATCAAGGGTCAGGTTGTAGCCGAACACGCCCCGGTCGGTGATAAAGGCGGCTTTCATCCGCTCGGCTTCCAGTCCGGTCAGGAAGGCAAGTAGCTTCCCGTAATCGAACACCTGTCCGGCATCGAAGCGCCAGCCAATGCTTTCGTACCCCTCACCCTGGCCTGAGGCCGGGGGAGAACTGGGCGTGCCCAATAAACGGGTATCCGATGGCCGAGCCGGCCCGGGTCGGTATGCAGGTGCTGTCGGCGAAGCTGGGCCCTGCAGCCATTGGGGGTCGATCGCGCCCTGAGTCACAGATTCAACACGGATACCCGGTGAGCCCTTCTCCTCGACATAGGCCTTCAGGCGGGCTCTGTCGGCTTCGTCATAGAGGTCCTGTTTGTTTCCCACCACCAGGTCAGCGATCGCAATCTGCTGATTGAAGGTGTCGTGGCTGGTGTAACGGGCGTCGGTCAGCTTCCGGGCATCTACCAGGGTGATGGTCTTCTGAATGGAAAGGACGTCCCGGTAGTGCTCCGCTGCCAGTGTCTGCAACACTTCCGCCGGATGACCAAGGCCGGTAGGCTCGATGAGCAGTCGGTGGGGCCTGGCCTTCGCGAGCAGCTGGTTCAGTGCGATTTGCATTGGCAGCCCGGCTGTACAGCACATGCAGCCGCCGGGTACCTCGCGAACAAAAATGCCTTCCTCTTCGGTATGGGTGCCCTTTACCAGCGTGCCGTCTACGCCTATTTCACCGAACTCGTTGACCAGCACCGCCCAGCGCTCATGCTCGGGTTTGTGTCTGAGCAGGTGCAGGATGGCAGTGGTTTTACCCGCGCCCAGGAAACCGGTGATGACGTTAGTGGGGACGGCGGTAATATCAGTTTGATGCACAGGCGAGCTCGACAGGGAATGAGATTGTTATAGTATAACAATTGGCAGATCGCTGCGAAGTCTTACCGCCAGTTAAATAGCCAGGAACCATCCCTTTGTTAGACTGGTCATAGCGCAACCAGAAGGTTGTTTGCATTGTCCATAGAGGAACATGACCCCATGAACGTATCGTCGATTCTGAATCAGCTCATCGGCCAGGCTTCAGGCCAGTCTGCCGGCAAAGGCTCCAGTAGTGGTATGGATGTCAGCCGCGTTGTCGACAGCCTTTCCTCGCAATTGAAGGGCTCGTCGGGTTCGACCGGTGGTATCGACCTGAAAAGCCTGCTGGGTGGCGGCGCGCTGGGTCTGATGGTGGGCTCCAAACGGGGCCGGAAGATGGGCGGCAAGGCGATCAAATACGGCGCCCTCGCCGGTATCGGCGTACTGGCCTGGAAGGCTTATCAAAATTACCAGAGCGGGTCCGGTCCCGATGCGTCGCAGGGCCAGCCCATTGAGCAGCTGCAGGGACAGGCCCGTGAACAACGGGGTCTGGAAATTCTCCAGGCGATGATCATGGCAGCCCGTGCCGATGGCCATATCGATGCCAACGAGCGAGCCGTGCTGACGCAGGAAATTGAGAAGCTGGGTGCCGACGATGAGCTACAGGCATGGATCCAGCAACAGTTCGAAGCGCCACTGGATGCTGATGTGTTGGCACTGCAGGCGGATTCGCCCCAGGCCGCGCGGGAAATCTACCTGGTCAGTGCCGTCATCATTGACGACCAGAACCCAATGGAGCGGGCCTGGCTTGACCAGCTGGCTAACGCACTCAAGCTGCCGCCTACCTTGACGAAAGAACTGGATCGTCAGGTCCTCGAGCCTGCCTGAAGCCTTCCGGGGCGGCACCATACGGTGAAACGCCCCGCATTGACGACCTGGCCGGGGCTTCAGCCTTCGATTCGGCTGAGAGATGAGGCCAGTGCCGTCACTTTCTGGTGAGTCCCTTCCACCAGGCCGTCGATCTCACTGGCGGAGGTACTGGATTTGCGCGCCAGTGAGCGCACCTCCTCAGCCACGACCGCGAATCCTCGACCCGCATCGCCGGCCCGCGCGGCCTCGATGGCGGCGTTCAGGGCCAGCAGGTTGGTCTGGTCCGCAATGTCGTTGATGGTTGATACAAACCCGCTGATCTGTTTGCTTCCCTGCAGGACCGAGTCCATGGCTTCCCGGGTTTCCATCAGGGCCATGTGACGGTCCGTAATATCGATGCCGAACAAAACATAGCGGCGGACATCGCCGTTGAAGTCTTTTAACGCCACGACCTGGTAATCCAGCGCCAGGGCCGGAATGCCTTCGGCCTGCACAGAAGCCTTGCCACTGAACTCACCCTGCTGTTTCAGCTGTGTCCGGGCATCGGGTGGCAGTTGGGACCAGAGCGCCGCTGCCGCCCTGGCGGAACCATCGCCACCCCTGCACTTGTCCTGTACCAGTTGATTGGCGCTCAGGTAGTTGCCTTCCGGACTGTACTCGACAATCGCCATGGCGTTTTCTATGGCACTCATACGGCGGGTGAAATCCACTGTCTGTTGTTTACTGGCCGTAATGTCCGCCTCCACTGAGATAAAGCGTTCAACCTGGCCGTTGTCACCGAAAACGGGCGCAATGGATAGGGAAACCCAGTAGGGCGTGCCATTCTTGTGGTAGTTGAGGATTTCCGTGTAGAAAGGCTCGGCCCGGTCAAGTTTTGAACGGATGTCCCTGACCGTTCCCGGATCCGTACCCGGCCCCTGCAGGAGCGGCCCGGGTTTCTTGCCGCGGATCTCCTCCAGGTGGTAGCCGGTGAGATGCTCAAAGCCGGCATTGATGTACTCGATGGCACCGTCACGATTGGTAATCACAATGCCGCTGTTGGCCCGGTCGGCGACCATGGACAGCATTTCCATCTGCTCCCGTTTTTCGACCTCTTCGGTGACATCCTTGATGAAGGCGGTGTAGGTGATTCTTCCGTCGAACTCGGTCTTGCTGATAGCCGCCTGTCCCCAGAACCACGAGCCGTCCTTGCGTTGTATGTGCAGTTCCCGGTAACTGCCGACTATCCGGTTCTCGCCAGTGGTGCGGTTGCGGTTAACGTACTCATCGTGGCGGGCGCGGAACGCTTCAGGCACCAGCATCTTGACGTTGCGGCCGAGCACTTCGTCCCTGCGGTATCCCCAGAGTTTCTCGGCGGTGGCGTTGAATACGCTGACGCAGTTGTTCTCATCGATGGAAACCACGGCATCCATGGCTTGCTCGAGGGTCTGGTTCATCAGCTCCCGGGCGTAGCGCTCCTCACTGATGTCCCGGATGAAGAGGGTAGTTGTTTGATTGCGGGACCTGGCATTGCCCGCAACCGCAAGGTGGGCCCAGAAAGTACGCCCGTCCATGGAGGTCAGGGACAGCTCGGCTTCGCGCTGCTGGCCGGAAAGGACCGGGTTGGCCGACTGGCCAAGCAACCGGGAAGCCGGTTGTCCAATGACCTGGCCCCGCGGGCAGCCCCAAAGCCGCTCGGCCGCCAGATTCACAAAGCTGATGGCGCCTTGCTGGTCGACACTGACCACCGCGTGTGGCGCGTTCTCCAGAATATCGCTGGCATTGGATGAGCTGAACAGGAGGCGGGACAGGAAAAGGACCATCGCTTTGTAAACCCTTGATCGCGGTCGTCAGATCGGCTTTCGGGGAGCGAGGTGCATGTTCCCGGAGATTGCAGCCCTCAACGACAGGTTGCTTCGTTTAATTGTGTCGCTCTGTTTACGAAAGGCGGTGCTGGTCAGACCTTCAGGCGCTGGAAGGATATGTATCAACTTGTAATGAAGGTTAAGGTAGAACCGCAGCTATAGACGTCCTGCTGTCACGAGGAAACATAGATGACCAGACAACGTACACAGGCATTACGCCGGGTCGAGCGGTTCAGCCGCCTGATGGACAGCGCCATTCGCATTCCGGGTACCCGCTTTTCGGTCGGGCTGGATGGCCTGCTGGGACTGGTGCCGGTGGTTGGAGATATGACCGGATTGCTGTTATCGGGCTACATCCTGGTAGAGGCCCAGCGGGCCGGGGCAAGCCGTCGTGCCCGCGCGCATATTGTGAAGAACATCCTGCTTGATGCGGTTGTCGGCTCAGTGCCCGTTCTTGGCGATGCCTTTGACTTCGTTTACAAGGCGAACCTGCGCAACGCCCGCATCCTTCGGGAAGAACTTGGCGATCCGCCTGGGCGAGAGGCTGCCGCCGAGACAGATCATTGAGCCGGGGTCATAGACCCCGGGGCGTGATAAGGGTGGTAGGTTCTTTATCTGTCACCCCTTGATGAGGCTTCAGACTGGGCCATTGTCAATGGCGGATAGCGCTTCATTAACGGCAAAGACTTTCGCATTCACTTCCGGCACGCCAAATTCCTTCAGCCGGGCGCTGTGCATGTCCAGATAGGCCCGGGCGCTGGCTTCATCCTCGAACAGATAGATGCCCCCGGCTTCACGGTTATCGGCGTTTTCTGTCCAGACTTTCCAGATCAGGCCGGGTTCCTGGGCGATGGACTCGGCCAGGCCTTTCATGGCATCGGTCATCTCGTTCCCGAAGGGACCGTCAAAGGGAAAATCGATTTGCAGCAGGGTTTTCATGGTCGGATTCTCCGAAGGGGCAGGGAAAAGCCAGTCTGGCAGGAATAAAAGGTACCCAACGATTAACCGCCAAACAATACCTGATGCATGATCCTCCCGGGCATTAATGTGAACGCGCCAGCCCCGATCAGCCCCGTAACGTAAATCGACGCCAGGGCGATGCCATGTCCCCTGTGGTTTCGGGCCCTGGCGGCGTATATCGCGTACACCAGTGTAACGGTGGTCGTTACGGTCAGAAGGTGGATGGGGCTCCACAGACCCACCATCCGGATCTGATGAATAAACAGGGACGATAGGGCAACGGCTGCTATCAGAACGATCCAGACCCAGCCAAGACTGCGGTGCAGGGTTGAGCCCCGCCGCGTTGTGAACTGTGCAGCGCCCAGCATCAGGGCGCCGAGTGCCGCCCAGACATGAATCTGAATAGCCGGTGAGGCGGCCAGGATGGGTTCGATTGTCATCTTCCTTGTCCTCCGGGGTCCTGTTTCTCTGAAAATTCCAAAGGCTGACTTATGACTTCTATTATGCATTTGTTTGCATAATAGACCTGGGGCCCATGATATGCAATAGTATGCATAACAAAAGGAGGAGCTTGTGGCCCTGAGATTTGCCCTGCTGGCAGCGCTCTATGAAGAGCCCTTGACCGGCTATGACCTGACCCTGAAGTTCAAGACCCGACTAGCCAATGTCTGGAACGCTAGTCATCAGCAGATTTACAAGGAGTTGGGAAAACTGCACGAAGAGGGATTGGTTTCCGTGGAAGACATTCCTCAGCAAGGCAAGCCGGACAAGCGTCTGTACCGGATTAACGAAACCGGCGAAGCCGCTCTGTCAGACTGGGTAAACACCGCCCATAACCGGCCACCGACGCGGGATCCATTGCTGGTGAAACTGTTCGCCGGCGGCCTGCTGGACCGGGACAAACTGGCGCATGAGCTGGCGGATACCCGTCAGATCTGGCGGGAGCAGCTTGCCTATTACCGGTCAGTGGAAGCGCAGTACTTCACCAGCCGGGCCGAAATGCCAGCCCACTTCCGATTTCAGCACCTGGCCCTGCGCCGCGGCATTCTCGGCATGGAGAGCAACCTGCAATGGCTGGGTGAGGTAGAGGCCATGCTTGCTGACCTGGCTGCAGGCGTGTAGCCGGAAGGTCTGCAGAGACTTCGCAGGGTACTCTGCGACCGGTGAGGTGCCTGGTCGTCCTTCTCTGGGCTCGTTTCCCGGGAACCAAGCGCCTGGATCGACTGCCAGGAAACCAGGGATTCCATTGCTGTTGATCAATTTGTGTACTAAAAATAAGGCTAATACAAGGAATATGGCAAAGCCTGGTTACGTGTCACCAGGGACAGGAGGTGCCCCGTGTCTGACGATCAGTCCGTCTCAGCAAATCCCGAATCAGAGCTGCAAACCCGGTTTCCTACCGCCTATACCATTCTGTTCCTGCTGATTGTTCTGATGGCAGCGCTGACCTGGTTCATCCCGGCCGGTCAGTACGAACGGGCCATGAACGAGGAGGTAGGCCGCGAAGTTGCCGTGCCCGGTACCTATGAAACCGTCGACCCGAATCCCCAGGGTTTCGTTGATGTGATGCTGGCGCCGACTGCTGGCTTCTATGACCCCGACAGCTACGCGGCCAACGCGATCGATGTGGCCCTGTTCATACTCTTTCTGGGTGGATTCCTGGGTGTGATGAACGCCACCGGGGCCATCGATACCGGTATTCGCAGTGCCATGCATCGGCTGGAGGGCCGGGAGATCTGGATGATTCCCATCCTGATGACGCTGTTTGCCCTGGGTGGCACCACCTACGGTATGGCCGAGGAGACCCTGGCTTTCTATGCCATCCTGATTCCGGTAATGCTGTCAGCGGGCTACGATGCGGTCACCGGTGTTGCCATCATCCTGGTGGGTGCGGGCATAGGTGTTCTCGGTTCGACGATCAACCCCTTCGCGACGGTCATTGCAGCTAATGCCGCCGACATTCCCTTTACCGATGGCCTTGCGCTGCGGCTGGTGTTGCTGGTCGGCGGCCTGGTGATATGTGCGGCTTACGTTATGCGATATGCAAGGCGGGTCAAGGCCGACCCATCCCGTTCTGTTGTCGCCCGGCAGTGGGACGCTCACCGCCGACTGTTCCTGCGAGGGCATGACGAGATTGAGGATTTCACGCTGACTGGCATTCAGAAGATCGCCCTGGTGATCTTTGCGCTGACCTTCCTGGTGATGATCTGGGGCGTTTCGTCCCAGGGATGGTGGATGGCACAAATGGGGGCATTATTCCTCGGCTCGGCCATCCTCATTGGCCTGATTGCCCGTCTGGGTGAGAAAAAGCTGACGGGTAGCTTTGTCGACGGCGCCCGGGACCTGCTTGGTGTAGCGCTGGTCGTTGGCCTGGCCAGGGGAATTGTGGTGATCATGGAGCAGGGCATGATTGCCGACACCATCCTCCACAGTGCCGAAACGACCCTGGGTGGCCTGCCGGAACTGGCGTTTATCAATGTGATGTTCTGGCTGGAGGTGGGTATGAGCTTCTTTGTGCCGTCCTCATCCGGCCTTGCGGTGTTGTCCATGCCTATCCTGGCACCGCTGGCGGACTTTGCGGGCGTAGGCCGGGACCTGGTGGTTACCGCCTACCAGTCCGCCAATGGCCTGGTGAACCTGGTCAATCCGACGTTTGCAGTCGTAGTGGGCGGCCTGGCCATAGGCCGTGTGTCCTATGACCGGTGGCTTGCCTTCATCTGGCCCCTGCTGCTGATCCTCACCCTGTTCATATCGGTTGTTATCAGCATCGGTGCATTTCTGTGACCAGTCGGTAAAGGAGAAACCAACATGACTGAGCACACTCTGGGGGTTCACTCCGAAACCGGTACCCTGCGACAAGTGATTGTCTGTCGGCCGGGACTTGCCCATCGCAGGTTGACCCCGTCGAACTGCGACGCGCTGTTGTTTGACGATGTGTTCTGGGTGAAGCAGGCCCAGAAAGACCATGACGTCTTTGCCGGGGTGATGCGATCCCGAGGGATCGACGTTCTGGACGTAAACGAGCTGCTCGCAGAGACCCTGGGCATCGCCGAGGCCCGGCGCTGGATACTGGATCACCGGATTACCTGGAACCATATTGGGGTGGGCATGGTATCCGACCTCCGGGCCTGGATGGATGAGCTTCCTGGAACCATCCTGGCGGAATTTCTGATCGGGGGTATGCCGGTCAGTGACCTGCCTTTTGACCCGACTGGACTTTTCGGTAGCCATCTTGGGCCCCAGGGCTTTGTGTTGCCCCCGTTGCCGAATTTTCTGTTCACCCGGGACAACAGTGCCTGGATTTATGGCGGCGTCAGCCTGAACCCCATGTACTGGGCCGCACGGCGTCCCGAAACCCTGCTTACCACGGCTATTTACCGGTTTCATCCTGCCTTTGCTGGCAAGGTCGACGTCTACTGGGGTGATCCCCTGGCAGACCATGGCCTGGCCACACTGGAAGGCGGGGACATCATGCCGGTAGGCAACGACACGGTGCTGGTCGGCATGGGGGAGCGCTCATCTCCCCAGGCCATCGGTCAGCTGGCCAATGCCCTTTTTGAACGGGGTGCAGCGCAGCGGGTCATTGCCTGCCAGCTTCCCCGCACACGCGCTGCCATGCACCTGGATACGGTATTTACCTTCTGCGGTGGCAATGTGGTCACCGCCTTCAAGGAGGTTGCCGACGAAGTCATCTGCTACGACCTGCGCCCTGGAAAGGGCGACAAGCACCTTGGCTTCCAGCAGGATCGGCGACCGCTGTTCGACATAGTCGCCGACGTGCTCGGCTATACCTCGCTGGAGGTTATAGCCACCGGCGGTGATACCCCGGCGGAACGGGAGCGCGAGCAGTGGAACGACGGTAATAACGTGCTTGCCCTGAGTCCCGGAGTGGTTATTGGCTATGACCGTAATGACGACACCAACGCCGCGCTGGCGGCGGCCGGGATTGAAGTGCTCGCCATTCCCGGCGCCGAACTGGGCCGGGGGCGAGGTGGAGGGCGCTGCATGAGTTGTCCGACCATCCGCGATGCCATCTGACAGGCCCCGGTCGATCGGCGGCGGGTGCCTTTCTCTGAATTGTGATGAACGGAGTCTGCTATGCGTGTGGTTGCAGCCCTTGGCGGCAACGCCCTGTTGCGCCGCGGTGAACCTTTGACCGCCGAGGCCCAGCGGGCCAACGTAAAAACCGCCGCGGAGTCGCTGGCCGATATCGTCCGCGCCGGCCATCAACTGGTCATCACCCATGGCAACGGACCACAGGTCGGTCTGCTGGCATTACAAGGTGCCGCCTACAAACCCGATGAGGCCTACCCGCTGGATGTGCTGGGGGCGGAAACTGAAGGCATGATCGGTTACATCATCGAGCAGGAACTGGAAAATGCCCTCGGCCACGATCGCCCGGTCGCTACCCTGCTGACCCAGGTCCGGGTGGACAGGGACGACCCGGCATTTCGCAAGCCCACCAAGTTTGTCGGTCCCGTGTATGAAAAGGCAGAAGCCGAAGCGAGGGCGGAAGCTGCCGGTTGGCAGATTGCCCGTGACGGGGACAAATGGCGTCGAGTCGTACCCTCGCCCAAGCCCCTGGAAATCCCGGACATGCGGGTACTGAAACTGCTGCTGGACCAGGGCGTTGTGGTTATCTGTGCGGGGGGCGGCGGTATTCCGGTGCTGCGCCGTGACGACGGCAGTATGGTCGGGGTGGAGGCGGTCATCGACAAGGATGCCGCCAGCGCTCTCCTGGCCACCGAGCTGGATGCCGATGTGCTCCTGCTGCTCACCGACGTGGATGCTGTCTATCGTGACTTCGGTAAGGACACTGCCACTCCCCTTCATCGGCTGACCATCGCTGAGGCTGACAGCCTCAACCTGCCGGCCGGCTCCATGGGACCCAAGCTGGCCTCTGCCCGGGCATTTGCCGAGGGTGGTGGATTCAGTGGTATCGGGCGGCTGGAAGATGCGCTGGCTATTCTTGAGGGGAAGGCAGGGACCCGAGTGGTCCGGGCTGGGGCCGTCTGAATTACGTGCCAGAGGCCGCAAATTCTGTTAGGTTCCTTTCATGTCTGCCACTCCCTATCCCTACCAGTGGCAGCCGGCCAGAGTCCGTGCAGAATTCTTCCGGCTGCTACCAATCTCTCTGTTTGTCGTCGCTTTCGGGGCGGCCTTCGGTCTGGCTGCGGTTCAGGAGGGACTGGAGCCGCTGCAGGCGCTACTGATGAGCGTGACGGTCTTTGCTGGTGCGTCCCAGTTTGCCGCAGTGGATATGTGGGGCACGGAGGTGTCGCTGGTTCCGTTGCTGGCTGTGGTGTTTGCCATTAATTCCCGGCACCTGCTGATGGGGGCTTCACTGTACCCGGTGCTGCGTGAACTGCCGCCGGCCAGGCGCTACGGTGTGCTGCTGTTGTTAACGGATGCGAACTGGGCGGTCGCCGCACAGGATTACCAGAATGGTCGCAAGAACCTGGAGGTCATTGTTGGTGGTGGCCTGGTGCTTTGGCTGGCCTGGGTGATTGGCACCATCCTGGGGGTTTACTTCGGCGGCCTGCTGAAGGATCCCCAGGCATTGGGCCTGGACATGGTACTGGGGTGTTTTTTGCTGGCCATGGCCCTAGGTGGTAAGAAATCCCCTCGTACCCTGGTGGCCTGGGGCGTTGCCTCGGCTGCTGCGCTGGCGGCATGGCGATGGTTGCCGCCCAATATCCATGTGGTTGTTGGCGCGCTCGCCGGTGGGGTGGTTGGCTTCTTCTGGCTTGAAACCGGGCGGGTTGCCAAACCCCGGCCTGACCCGGAGGCGTAATGACGGTCGAAACCACTCCCACAGGTATCCTGATCATTATCGCTCTGATGGCTGTGGTTACGCTGGCCACCCGGTACGGCGGGGCGTTTGTCATGTCGTTTGTACGGATCAGCCCCCGTATTGAAAGCTTCATCAACACCATGGCCAGTTCGGTGCTGATTGCGATTATCGTCCCTATGGCCTTCAGCGGGGACGCTGGCGCGCTGGCGGCACTGGCAACGACGACCATCATCATGCTCGTTACCCGACGGCCCCTCCCGGCCATAGCCGCCGGGATCCTCGCGGCAGCCCTGGTGCGTTTGTTGGCAGGTTAGACCCGGAAACCATCACCTGGTGCAGGAAGGGCATCGTCAGGGTGCTCTTGCTGCTAAGCTGGTAACTACCAGACCCGGATGTACTTTCCAGGAGGAGATCCATGCGTTACCTGGCGATCACCCTGCCACTACTATTACTGTTGATGTCGGCTGCCATTGCTCCAGTGCAGGCGGCTGAGACCCGGAAATATCCCGATGTGGTCGATGTAGCGGTCACCGAGGCGGGTGCCGGTCGCTACCATTTCGATGTCACCTTGTCTTCGCCCTACGACAGCCCTGAGCGTTACGCGGATGCGTTTCGCGTAAGTACCCCGGAAGGTAAGACTCTGGGCGTTCGGAAACTGCTTCATCACCATGCGAACGAGCAGCCATTCACCCGCAGCCTGCGGGATGTCGCGGTGCCGGAAGGGGTTTCCCGAGTGGTAGTCGAAGGCAGGGACCAGCAGTACGGATACGGAGGAGAGACTGTCGAGGCGGCCCTGCCTGCCCGCTGACGGTCAACCCGGACGATGCATCCGGAATTTCTGCTCCGGTCCGACGCTGAAATAGTCCGCAGGCCCGCCGCCACGCATGACCGGTTCGGCGGCGCCGGTGTCGTAGATGCCGTCCTTGAGCAGGTGCTTTGCAATATGCACCCCCACCACTTCGCCATAGACCATCCAGGTGTCCACAGGCACACCGTCGGCGCCGGTCAGACGTAGTACCTGCGACACACGGCACTCCAGGGCGACCGGGCTTTCAGCGACATGGGGCGCTGATATGACTCGCGAAGGCCTCGGCGTCAGGCCGGAGAGGGTGAATTCGTCCTCCTCGGGACCCACAGGGGCGCAGGTTTCATTCATGGCTTCGCTTAACGGGCGGGTAACCAGGTTCCAGCAGAACTCACCGGTTTCCTCGGCGTTACGTACAGAGTCCTTGTAGCCGATGCTGGCGAAACCGACGATGGGCGGGTGGTAATTGAACGCATTGAAGAAACTGTAGGGCGCAAGGTTCAGGTTGCCCCGGCCATCGCGGGAGGAGATCCAGCCGATGGGGCGTGGTGCCACCAGGGCGTTGAACGGATCATGGGCCAGCCCGTGGCCGTTGGACGGTTCGTAGAAGTGGATGTTGTCCGCCATAATTCGCACCTTGTCATTGGATGAGTATGGGCATCTTAACCGTATTGGCGGTGGGGGAGGCCAGCAGGGGACGAATTTTGTCCAATAAAAAAACCCCGCCGTGGCGGGGTTTTTCAGTCGATCTGACCAATCAGGCTTTCAGCGCCTTGATCTTGGTGGTCAGACGGCTCTTGTGGCGAGCAACCTTGTTCTTGGCGAAGATGCCCTTGTTGACCATGCTGTCCATGATCGGCTGGGCTTCCTGGAAGGCCTTCTGGGCTTCTTCGTAGTTGCCGGCCTCGATCTTGGCCTGAACCTTCTTCATATAGGTACGCGCCATGGACCGCAGGCTGGCGTTATGCTTGCGGTTCTTCTCGTTCTGACGTGCGCGCTTCTTGGCTTGCGGGGTATTTGCCACCGTGTAACTCCTGAAAAATCTGTGTGAAAATCTGAATTCGCTGAGAGCGCCTTCGCGGAAGTCGCCCCGACAATCGTAGCCGCGCCCACTGCATTCGACGCGTCAAAATAAATGACGCGGAATCATGCCTTCAGATGCCGCCAATGTCAAGAGCCGGGAGCGCTTCACGACGGCCCGAAAGCCTGTGATAAACTCCCGCCACCATTACCACAGGAAGCGGTCTGAATGAGCCAGTCGGAGTCACAGGAAGCCCCGCCACAACCCCCGAAAGCCCCCGGCCTGTTGCGATCCTCCGGCGTGGTAGGGGTGATGACCATGCTGTCCCGGGTACTGGGGCTGGTGCGGGATATGGTGATTGCCCGTTATTTCGGGGCCGGCGCCGGGGCAGACGCTTTCTTTGTCGCTTTCAAAATCCCCAACTTCCTGCGCCGCCTGTTTGCCGAGGGCGCTTTTTCCCAGGCCTTCGTTCCGGTGCTTTCGTCCTACCGTGAGCAAGGTGACATCACCGAGGTCAGACGGCTGGTGAATGCGGTGGCCGGCTCCCTGGGACTGGTGTTGTTGGCGGTCACTGTGGTGGCCATGGCTGGCTCCCCGGTGCTAACGGCCGTTTTCGCGCCGGGCTTTACCGATGACGCCGTCAAGTTCGGCCTGGCCAGCGACATGCTGCGCATCACCTTTCCTTATTTGTTGCTGATCTCTCTGACAGCATTTGCCGGGGCCATCCTCAACAGCTACGACCGGTTTGCGGTCCCGGCGTTCACGCCGGTCATCCTCAACCTGTCGATGATCAGCGCAGCGATCTTTATGACGCCGTTGATGGACGAGCCGGTCATGGCGCTGGCCTGGGGCGTGTTTATCGCCGGTGCGTTGCAGCTGTTTTTCCAGTTGCCGTTCCTGATGCGTCTGGGGTTGATGCCCCGGCCGCGGGTGGATTACCGCCACGAGGGCGTTCGCCGGATCCTGAAGCTGATGGCCCCGGCCCTGTTCGGGGTATCCGTCAGCCAGATCAACCTGCTGCTGGATACGGTGCTGGCGTCGTTTCTGCAGACCGGCAGTGTGTCCTGGCTCTATTATTCGGACCGGCTCTCGGAGCTGCCTCTAGGGGTTTTCGGGATTGCGATCGGCACGGTGATCCTGCCAAACCTTTCCCGCAAGCACGCCTCACAGTCTCGAGACGAATTTGCGGCTACCGTGGACTGGGCGGTTCGGGCCGTGCTGCTGATCGGCCTGCCTGCGGCAGTCGCATTGGTGCTGCTGGCCGAGCCGCTGATTGCCACCCTGTTCCATTACGGCGAGGTGACCGACCGGGACGTGGCCATGTCGGCCCAGAGCCTGCGGGCCTATTCCCTGGGGTTGCTCGCCTTTATGCTGATCAAGGTGCTGGCGCCGGGGTTCTTTGCCCGGGAAGACACCAAAACGCCGGTCAAGATCGGTGTCATCGCCATGGTGGCCAACATGGTCTTCAACCTGGCGCTGATTCTGCCGCTGGCCCACGCCGGCCTGGCCCTGGCCACCTCCCTGTCTGCCTGGCTGAATGCGTTCCTGCTCTGGCGTGGGCTGGCGAAAGAGGGTGCCTGGAAGGCCCAGTCCGGGGCCGCCAGGTTCCTGCTGCAACTCGCCATTGCCAATGGTGTGCTGGCAGTCGTTATCCTGTTGCTGAATGAGCCAGTTTCCACCTGGCTGGCTTATGGCGGTATGGAGCGGGCGCTGGAGATGGCCGTCCTGGTGGTGGCTGGTGTGGCGGCCTACTTCCTGGCGCTGGCCCTGGTGGGCGTGAGGGTAAGACATTTCCGCCGTCGATAGGTTATAATCGCGCGTTTTCTCACCAGCACCATGGGGTCGCTGGCAAGCATTCAACAGAGGGTTCGCAGTACGCATGCGTCTGATCCGGGGGCTGACCAACCTCAAGCTACTGTCACACCAGGAGAATACCTTTCTGTCCCGGGGCTGTGTGGCCACCGTGGGCAACTTTGATGGTGTGCACCTGGGGCATCAGACCATCCTTGACCAGGTCAAGGACAAGGCCACCGAACTCGGCGTACCCTCGGTCGCCATGGTGTTCGAGCCCCAGCCCCGGGAGTTCTTCCAGGGGGATGACGCCCCGCCCAGGCTGACCGGGTTTCGTCAGAAGTTCGAGGCCATCCTGTCCCACGGGGTGGACTGTGTGCTGTGCCTGAAGTTCGACGAGAACTTCCGGAGCTATTCCGGCATGGGCTTTATCGAAGACGTTCTGATTGATGGCCTGAAGGTGCATCACTTGGTCGTGGGGGACGACTTCCGTTTCGGCTGCGACCGCGCCGGCGATTTCCAGCTGCTTCGTGACGTGGGGGAGACAGAGGGCTTCTCTGTGGAAAACACCCGAACCGTAACCATTGACGGTGAGCGGGTCAGCAGTACCCGGATACGCAACGCCTTGCAGGAAAACCAGCTTGAACTGGCCGGCCGACTGTTGGGCCACCCTTACACGATTCGTGGCAAGGTGGTATACGGCCGGCAGCTGGGCCGTACCATCGGAGCACCCACCGTCAACATCATGCTGGGCCGGCTGGCCCCCCTGCGGGGTGTGTACGTGGTTGACGTGGCGCTGCCGGACGGCTCCCGCTGTGATGGCGTGGCCAATATCGGACTGCGGCCCACGGTAGACGGGCGCCAGCCTTCGCTGGAAGTGCACCTGCTGGACTTTGCTGGCACACTTTATGGCCAGCGTATAGCTGTCACGTTCCGCCACCCGCTGCGGGACGAGACCAAGTTTGATTCCATTGACGAACTCAAAGACCAGATCGCCCGGGATTTCGAGAATGCCCGGGCGTGGATCGCCGACCACGGCACGGTCGCCAACCAACACTGACCGAGAGATTATGAGCGACTACAAGCACACGCTGAATCTGCCTGAAACCGCCTTCCCCATGCGCGGTAACCTGGCCAAACGCGAGCCAGACATGCTCAAGCGCTGGCAGGACCTGGATGTGTACGGCACCCTGCGCCAGCAGCGGGAAGGCCGTGACAAGTTCATCCTCCACGATGGCCCTCCCTATGCCAACGGCAGCATTCATATCGGTCACGCGGTCAACAAGATTCTCAAGGACATGATCGTCAAGTCCCGCAGTTTCATGGGCTTCGATGCGCCCTACGTGCCTGGCTGGGACTGCCATGGCCTGCCGATCGAGCACAAGGTGGAACAGGAAATCGGCAAGGCCGGGGTCAAGGTGGACTACAAGACCTTCCGCCAGGCCTGTCGGGATTACGCCACTAAACAGATTGAAGGCCAGAAGGCGGACTTTATCCGCCTGGGTGTCATGGGTGAGTGGGACAAGCCCTACCTGACCATGGATCCGAAGGTGGAAGCGGGTATCGTGCGTGCACTTGGCAAGATCGTCGCCAAGGGGCACCTGGTTCGTGGGTTCAAGCCGGTCTACTGGAGCGTGGTCGGTCAGTCCGCGCTGGCAGAGGCCGAAGTTGAATACCAGGACAAGACCTCAACCCAGATCGACGTGCGCTTTACTGCCGTGGACCAGGGCAAGGCACTGGCGGCCTTCGGCGCCGACCAGGGGCAGGGCGATGTCTCTGTCGTGATCTGGACCACCACTCCGTGGACCATCCCGGCCAACCAGGCGGTGTCACTTCACGCCGAGCTGGAGTACGCCCTGGTGCAGACCGATGTGGGCCATGGACCGGAGCGGATGATCCTGGCCGCTGAAATGGTCGAAGGCATCATGAGCCGCTGGGGTGTGGCGCAGTTTGAAATACTGGCCACCTGCAAGGGCGAGGCCCTGGAGCGGCTTGAACTGCGCCACCCTATCTACGACAAGCAGGTGCCGGTCGTCCTGGGTGACCACGTTTCCACAGACGCCGGTACTGGTGCAGTTCATACCGCGCCAGATCATGGTATGGAAGACTTTGAAGTGGGCAAGGCCTACGGCATCGGCACGATCAGCCTGGTGCGGGCCGACGGTACCTACACCGATGCCGCCGGTGAATTTGCCGGTGTCCACGTTTACAAGGCTGACGAACCTGTCTGTTCGGCGCTAGAGCGCGAAGGCAAACTGGTGCATTCTGAGAAGTTCCAGCACAGCTACCCCCACTGCTGGCGTACCAAGACCCCTCTGATCTACCGGGCGACGCCCCAGTGGTTTATCAGCATGGACAAGGAAAACCTCCGCGCCGATGCCCTGGAAGCGATCAAGGGTGTGCGCTGGGTGCCGGCCTGGGGCCAGAACCGTATCGAAGCCATGTTCGAGCAGAGCCCGGACTGGTGCATCTCCCGTCAGCGCACCTGGGGCGTGCCTATCACCCTGTTTGTGAACAAGGACACCCAGGAGCTGCATCCGGACACCCAGGCCCTGATTGAAAAGGCCGCCCAGGCCATCGAGAAAGACGGTATCGACGCCTGGTACGACCTGGACATCAACGACATGCTGGGCGCTGATGCGGACCGGTACGAGAAGGTCACCGACACGCTGGACGTGTGGTTTGACTCCGGCGTTACCCACGAATCCGTCCTCCGGCCGCGGCCGGAACTGGGCCAGTTCCCTGCGGATATGTACCTGGAAGGTTCCGACCAGCACCGTGGCTGGTTCCAGTCGTCTCTGAAGACCTCCATTGCCATGAACGGCGTGGCGCCCTACAGGCAGGTGCTCACCCACGGCTTCACCGTGGACGGCAAGGGCCGCAAGATGTCCAAGTCCCTGGGCAATGTGATTGCGCCCCAGGAGGTCATGAACGAGCTGGGCGCCGATATCCTGCGCCTGTGGGTGTCCGCCACTGATTACAGCGGCGAGATGACCGTATCCAAGGACATCCTCAAACAGACTGCCGATGGCTATCGCCGCATCCGTAACACTGCCCGCTTCCTGCTGAGCAACCTCACCGGCTTCGATCCGGCGGAGCATATGGTGGCGCCGGAGGACATGATTGCCCTGGATCGCTGGATGGTGGACCGGGCGCTGCAGCTTCAAAACGAGCTGAACGAGGACTACGGCAACTATGCCTTCCTGCGGATCTACCAGAAGGTCTACAACTTCTGTGAAGCGACCCTGGGTGGCTTCTACCTGGACATCATCAAGGATCGCCAGTACACCACCCCGGCTGACAGCCTGGCCCGTCGCTCCTGCCAGACCGCGCTGTACCATGTGGCCGAAGCCCTGGTGCGCTGGATTGCCCCGATCCTCAGCTTCACCGCCGATGAAATCTGGCAGCACCTGCCGGGTGAGCGGGGCGAGACCGTGTTCTACGAAACCTGGTACGAGGGCCTCACCGCATTGCCCGATAATGCCGAACTGGGCCGAGACTACTGGCGCGAGATCTATAGCGTCAAGGAAGCCGTAAACAAGTGCCTGGAAGAAGCTCGCGGTCGTGGTGAGATCAAGGGTTCCCTCAGTGCGGAAGTGACCCTGTACTGCGAGGGCGAACTGGCGGGCCGGCTGAAGCACCTGGGCGAGGAGCTTCGCTTTGTGCTGATCACCTCCGAAGCCACTGTGCGCCCGGTCTCCGAGGCAGATGGCGCCGAGCAGACTGGCCACGAAGGCCTGATGGTCAAGGTAACGCCGGCGGCCCACGCCAAGTGCGAACGCTGCTGGCACCACCGGGAAGACGTCGGCCAGAACGAGAAATACACCGATCTGTGCGGCCGCTGTGTCACCAACGTGGAAGGCCCGGGTGAAACCCGCTCCTTTGCCTGACGGAGCCAATACCTGATGGACGCTGCCATGACCCGGGAACAGACCGGCACCAAACTGAAATGGCTGTGGCTGGCCGCGGCCGTCATCGCCATCGACCTGGGCACCAAGGCCATGGCTACCGCCATGCTTACCTACGGTCAGCCGGTGCCGGTGTTGCCCCTGTTCAACCTGACCCTGCTGCACAACACGGGTGCCGCGTTCAGCTTCCTGGCAGACGCCGCAGGCTGGCAGCGCTGGTTCTTCGTGGCGCTGGCAGTGGTTGTCAGTGTGGTACTGGTCTACTGGCTGAAGGGACTGAAGCGCCACGAAACCTGGACCGCCATCGCCATCGCCCTGATCCTCGGCGGTGCCATTGGCAACGTCTACGACCGGGTTGTACATGGCTACGTGGTGGACTTTCTCCACTTCTACTGGCAGGACTGGCACTTCCCGGCCTTCAACCTGGCCGACACCGCCATTACCATTGGTGCCGGCATGATGATACTCGACATGTTCCGCAAGCCTGACGACGAGGCGGCGGACGGGAGCAACCGATAGCCATGAAAGAACTGCCCATCGACCAGGGAACCCGGGTGACCCTGCACTTCGCCCTCAAGTTCACCGACGGCCAGGTCATAGACTCCACATTTGAAAAGGAGCCGGCCTCGCTGGAAATCGGCGACGAAAACCTGCCGGAAAACTTCGAAGCCTACCTGATGGGCCTGAAGGCCGGCGATCGGGAAACCTTCGAAGTTCCCCCGGAAAATGCCTTTGGCCAGCACAATCCCAGCAACGTACAAACCTTCAAACGCCACGAGTTCAGCGCCGACATGGTTCTTGAACCCGGCGTCATGATCTCCTTCGCCGACGCCCGCCAGAGCGAGTTGCCCGGTGTGGTTAGCCGGGTGGAAGGTGACCAGGTGGACGTGGACTTCAATCACCCGCTGGCGGGGCGTACACTGGTGTTTGAGGTAGAAATTATTGACGTTGAACCTGTTGCGACAGCGCATTAGTTGGCGACTCGCAACCAGTTACGAGGATTCGCTGCGGGGCGGTACTCTCCGGGACCTTCAAAAACATGGACGTTTTTGAAGAGCCTCCATGGATGGATTTACGGCGTGTCCCGGAGAGTACCGCCCCGCAGCGAAGCCAGACTCCCAAGCCAGCAGGCCCGAGTAACCAAGGCACTATGCAAATCAGACTAGCCAACCCCCGCGGCTTCTGCGCCGGGGTAGACCGAGCCATAGAAATCGTCAACCGGGCCCTCGAAGTCTTCGGCGCCCCAATCTACGTACGCCACGAAGTCGTCCACAACAAATACGTGGTAGACGACCTCCGCAACCGCGGCGCCATCTTTGTGGACGAACTCGAAGAGGTTCCGGACGACACCCTGGTCATCTTCAGCGCCCACGGTGTCTCCCAAGCGGTCCAGAAAGAAGCTGCCGACCGTGGCCTCAAAGTGTTCGATGCCACCTGCCCACTGGTTACCAAGGTCCACATGGAAGTCATGCGCTACAGCCGTGACGGCCGCGAGTGTATCCTCATCGGCCACCAGGGCCACCCGGAAGTGGAGGGCACCATGGGTCAGTATGACCGCAGCAACGGCGGTGACATCTACCTGGTGGAAAATGAGGCAGACGTCGCCAGTCTTGAGGTCAAAGACCCTGAGGGACTGTCTTTCGTCACCCAGACCACCCTGTCCATGGACGACACCGCCAGGGTTATCGACGCCCTTCGGGACAAGTTCCCGCAGATAGAAGGCCCCCGCAAGGACGACATCTGCTACGCCACCCAGAACCGCCAGGACGCCGTCAAACAACTGGCCGGCGACTGCGACCTGATGCTGGTGGTGGGCTCCCCCAACAGTTCCAACTCCAACCGCCTGCGGGAACTGGCCGAACGCATGGGTACTCCAGCCTACCTCATTGACGAAGCCGCCCAGATCGACCCCGCCTGGCTGACAAACTGCAACATCGTGGGCGTAACCGCTGGCGCCTCCGCTCCGGAAGTCCTGGTTAACGACGTTATCAGACGCCTGCAGGAGCTGGGCGGTACAGCCCCTGAAGAAATCGCCGGTCGCGAAGAAAATATCGTTTTCTCCATGCCCAAAGAGCTGCGTATTGACGCCGTAAACGTCTGACTCTAACCATCGTGAACCTGTCTCACCTGCCGTAAGCCCCTCTCCCCGACGTGGGAGAAGGGCTGGGGAGATGGGCCGACTCCCCAGCCCAGTCTTCAGCGCCGCGTCGCCGTAAACCCAAACCCAAACCCTCAACCTGTGATCCCCATCACGCCAACGCCAGTCCTTCAACCGCTTATCCGCCAACTAAAACCGCTCATCGTGTTGCCGTAGATGGCACAATGGACGCCGGTTAATCTTTCAGTAAGTCATGATGGAAGTGGACTATGCGCGGAAGAAGTCGAAGTGCTGGTTTTACGATAATCGAGTTGATGATCACTCTTGCGGTGCTCGCAATTATTCTGACGATTGGGATCCCGTCGTTCAGAACACTGATCGAAAACAACCGGGTTACCTCTCAGGCAAATACCCTTCTGAGTGCTGTGAACCTGGCAAGAACCGAGGCTATCAAGCGGGGAACCGAGGTGACGTTGCTTGCGGAGGCGGGCGGGTTCGCCAATGGTTACTGCGTGACTGTCGGGAACTACGCCAATTGCGGGGCTGCGGAAGCGGGCAATGATGTCATTCGGTCCTTCGAGGAACCGGGCGCGTTAATCCTCAGAGATGGAGGGTTGACCAACGTGAGTTTCGACGGTCGTGGTTTTCGGTCTGCCCCTGGCGCCGGCGTCAACGTCCAGATTGAGTTTCAGCCTCTATCCTGCACTTTGGGAGACCAACGCTTGCGGCAACTGAACGTGGCTCGCGCAGGGCGTGCTTCAGTTACTCAGGGGAACTGTACCTAATGGGAAAAATTCAGTTTAAACCGCAGAGTTCTTTCGGCTCTAAAGCCAAAAAAAATACCGGTATAGCGTTGATTGAAGTACTCGTCGCAGTACTGGTGCTAGGTGTAGGCCTACTTGGTATGGCGGCCATGCAATCGGTGTCGAGCCAGATGACCAACGGTGCTGAACAGCGCACGCAGGCGGTATTGCTTACAGCCGATATGCTTGATCGTATCCGTGCTAATCGGGGTGCTATCAACAGTTACAACGGAGTCGTGATCGATCCGGACAACGTCAATTGCGCTACCGACTTCTCCTATAACAACGGCCAGACCGTAGCCCAGAATGATATTGCCGAATGGGGAAACCTGCTCGCCTGTACGCTTCCTGAAGGTGAGGGCACCGTTAACGTTAATGCCGCCACAGGTGCGGTGACGGTCTGGATCGACTGGCAACGCCGGGATCCGGATGGTCAGCCCGTTACCGTAACCACAGTGATCTAGGGGGTGACATGATCAATAACAGACACATGCCACAACTTCGACTAATGGCGGGCCTCTCACTGGTCGAGCTGATGATTGCCTTGCTGCTCGGCGTAATCCTGACCTTGGGGGTTACTCAAGTTTACCTGGGGACAAGCCAGACCTACCGCCTTACGGATGGTATCGCGCATGTTCAGGAGACCATACGTTTTGCAACCTCAATGATTCAGCGGGACGTGCGTAGTGCGGGGGGGCTAAGCTGTTTGCCGCCTAGCAGCGTGGATGAAGATGGTAACCCGGACCCGTTATTACTCGATGTTAAGCTGCAGGGAGATCGGGCCGTCTCGCTTGGGCATGGTATCAATGGCTGGGAGGCCAAGAATACTGGCGTTGGCGATTCCTTGAATCTTTCTATCTCGAAAGCAACAAGCTGGGGTGATTGGGAACAAGGAGCGGGGGGCAAGGCATTGCCAGCTGAGTTGGCGCAGGCCTCGGCAAACCTGATTACCAGCTCTGACGTGCTGATCGTTAACTCTGTTACCACGTTGCCTGTCGAGGTCGAAGGGTACAGTACTGGCAATCTTGACGTGGACGACTCAACCGGTATTCCCCAAGGTGCTTTGATCTTGTCTATCACTGCTGGTTGCACAGGGGGCGAGTTGTTCCAGAAGGCGAACTCTCCGAATGGGCAGTCTATTCCGATGGCAGGCTCTGGTTTTACGCCAGGAAACAAGCCGAGTAGTGGGTTCCAAATGGAGTATGAAGACGGGTCTCGTGTAGCACAGTTTGCCACGAAGGCATATTACGTAGCAGAGGGTGCTAGTGGCGAACCAGCCCTGTTCTCGCGTGAATTGGGGGTCGGAGCAGCGGGCCAAGAACTGGTTGAAGGTGTTGAGGCGATGCAGGTGGTGTATGGGCTAGGGGGCAACTACCTGACGGCTGATGAAATCAGCGCGCAGAACTGGCCAGAGGTTACCAGCGTACGGATCGCATTCGTGGTTCGTAGTGGAGACAACGCCAATAGCGAGAATATTACCCGTACCTTCAACCTGGTTGGCACTGAAGCCACTTCACCCGCGGATCGTCGTGCGCGAATCGTTTCATCCACCACGATTGGCCTCAGGAATCGAATGCCATGAGAAACGTAACGCCCAAAACAACATTCAGTACTGAAGCAGGGAGCGCTTTAATAGTTTCCCTCGTAATGCTGCTGCTGATTTCACTGATTGGTATAAGCAGCATGCAAGGAACGGTACTACAGGAACGAATGGCATCTAACCTTCAGGACCGCAACATTTCCTTCCAGGCCAGTGAAAGGGCATTGAAAGTGGGTGAGAACTGGCTTGTCGACAATCCTCTTTCTGCGCTCCTCAACGACAGTCTTGAGAATCCGGCTAGTTGGGCCGGTGGTGGGAATGACACTGTTACCCTCAATACCGGGGATGATCAGCTTGCCTCACAGCCGGAATATCACGTTGGCTGGCTTGGAGATTATTGTCCGCCATCGCCAGAAGGTGCCTTGCCTTGTTATGACCGGTTCGCAGTAACATCTCGTGCTGTAGGTGGCACGTCCACCTCTGTGGTGATTTTGCAATCTACGTTTATGCCGAAACCTTGATTCGAATTGATTATCAGGCTTCTTGTTAAGCCAGGAGACTAGCAATGGAATATCCAAAGAGCAGAAAGAAAGTTATGAGTACCCGATCAATGCATTGCTTGCTCTCTTGCCTTTTTAGCATTGTGACGATGAACTCTGCACTGGCTGATGCGGTTGATATTGCGGATGTTCCGCCATCACTGAGTGCCGGAGTTGAACCGAATATAATGTTCATTATCGATGATTCGGGATCTATGCAATTTGAGTTGCCCGAGAGTTCATATACTTCTAATACAGATTACCTTTTTCCACCCGTTCCAGATATGTACGGGCAGAATATATACGAGAACAATATTTTTGATTTTAGTGATAACAATCCAAGAAATCGATATTTCCGGTCAAATCATAACAACCCGTTTTTTTACAATCCAGAGAAGACCTATGAGCCCTGGTATAAGGGCGATAGGTCGCAGTGGCCCGACGCTGATCCGACCGCTGCTCCCTATTTTCCAGGATTGGAAAATTCCGATACACTAAATATTACTACTGAGCAAAGTTATAATCGATGGGTGGAGTATGATGGTGGCAATGATTATGACTACGAGAATGATTCGAAAAATTACTGGCCCATTACCTATTACGTTCTGAAAAATGATGGTGATGACGTATGGGAACGGGATAGTTATTATCGATACCAAGTTCGGAATCAAGTTGCGTACCGAAAAGATCTTGCTACAGGGGTTGAAGTTTCGGTGTCATCACTCCAGTTCGGTAGTGGTCCTGCCAGAAGCGTTGAGGACGAAATACAAAACTTTGCCAACTGGTTTTCCTATTATCGTTCGAGGACTTTAGCCGCACGCTCTGGTATAGGCAATGCTTTTTCGCAGCAGCCTGAAGGAATGCGAGTAGGATACGGACGTCTTAACAAAGGCAGTTCCAGTGTTGATGGAGTTTCCACTAGCACTATTGTGAATGGTGTGCGCTTGTTTAAAGGCAGTGATCGAGAGCAATTTTTTACTAGCCTATATACTGATGAAACGCCGAATAAAGGCACACCATTGCGATTGGCGCTAAAGCGAGCTGGTGAATACTTCGAGAGGACGGATAACCGGGGGCCATGGGGCGCCGAGCCTGGGACAAACAACTCTTCGGAGCACCTTGAATGCCGGCAATCTTTTACGATCCTTATGACCGATGGGTACTGGAGTGGTAGTAGCCCAAACGTGGGTAATGTAGACGGTAGTGATGGTAATGCTATAGGAGACTATGAAGGGTATAAAGCGGTAGCGCCGTTCAGGGATACCTACCATAACACTCTTGCCGACGTGGCATTGGACTACTGGAGCCGTGACCTGCGGCCTGATCTGGAAAACAAGGTACCGGTCACTGGTATTAATCCTGCGTTCTGGCAACACATGGTTACCTTTGGCGTAGGCCTCGGTGTAAATGGAACAATAGATTATCCTGACTCCGACCCGTTCGCCGAAATTGGGAAGGATAACCCAAGTTTTGAGTGGCCAAATCCTGGCTCCAGCGAACCGGCAAAAGTAGATGACCTGTTGCATGCAGCTGTAAACAGCCGGGGTGGTTTTTTTAGTGTCGATGATCCGGACAGCTTTGCTACCGAATTGTCTAATGTGCTTTCCGTTATTATTAGCCGGGTCGAACAATCTGCCACAGCGGCAGCAGCCAGCTCTGCAGTGTTCAGTGAAGGCTCTTTGAGTTATTCAGCGGGCTTCCGCTCCACGGACTGGAGCGGTGCGCTGCAAGCCAGTCGAATCTTGTCTGGGGGCGCTCGCGGACAGCTGATGTGGGATGCTGAAAGGGAGCTGGAATCCAAAGGCTTCAGTGAGCGTGACCTTTTTACATACACAGGCACTACGGGAACAGCACTTGACTACGATGGCCTCTCAGAGCTTCAAAGAAATGCCCTGGATACGGCACTCGACGGGACTTCAGATGGTCTGGGGACGGAGCGTATTGCCTGGTTGAGTGGTGACAATAATGCGGGAGTGAACTTCCGCGAGCGCACGCACAAAGCCGAGGGCAGCTCCATAACCCGTCCTCGCATGTTGGGAGATATCATCGGGTCAAATCCGCAGTATGTTGGCAAGGTGAATTATGGTCATCGGCGTTTGGGTGGCACGGAAGGGGCTGACTACGCCGCCTTTCGCGCCAGTGATGATTATAACGAGCGACCTGATGTCATATATGTGGGGGCAAACGACGGCTTCCTTCATGCGTTCCACGCGAAAACTGGGGAGGAGCTGTTTGCATATATGCCTGGCGAATTCCTGAATCCAGCGCCGGGCAAGAGCTACGCACCCGTTAGCGAACTGATGGATCCGGAATATGACCACCGATTCTTCGTGGATGGCACACCGACGATTGGTGATGTTTATATAAATAATCAGTGGAGTACACTTTTATTGGGCACCACTGGTGTGGGCGGACGAACGGTTTTTGCTCTGGACGTGACAGACCCAGAATCGTTTTCATCTGATGATGTACTTTGGGAGTTTACCGACTCGGACTTGGGACGCGGTGTCAGTGACGCTCAGATTGTGCGCCTCGATAACGGGAAGTGGGCTGCTGTATTTGGCAACGGGTACAACTCCACATCTCATGAAGCAACTTTGTTCGTGGTGGATATAGAGACCGGCGGCTTGATTAGCAAAATTACTACTGGGGAAGGGGACGTTACTGAACCAAATGGGCTAGCAGCTCCTGCAATTATGGTGGACCCGCGCTCCGGTGTCGCGCTCCGGGCCTATGCCGGGGACCTTCAAGGGAATGTTTGGCGCTTTGGTCTCGGAGGTTCGAAGAATGCGGCGCTGCTCTTCGAAGCATCGGATGAAACCGGAACCCCACAGCCCATTACTGCGGCACCCAGACTTGCATACGTCCCAGGTGGATCTATCTCTGAAGTGGTCGTGTTGTTCGGTACCGGAGCCTATTTCCGTGTCGGCGACAAGAGCGATGTTCAGGTGCAGAGTCTTTATGGCATCTACGACAATGGAAAGGTTTCCTCCATTGATCGCGACGATTTGCTTGAACAGCAGCTTACGAACCTCGGGACGGTGGAATATTCAGTCGATACTGGCGCTACCTCGGAAGTCCAGCAATTGAAAGTTCGCTCAGTATCCAATCATTCATTAGGAAAATCAGATAAAGGCTGGGTCCTGGATCTGGATACATCAGCCGGTGAAAGGGTTATCAGTCCGGCTGACTTTCCCTCTGGCTATCCCGTTAAGAGGGTTCGCTTCAGTACGTTAATTCCTGAGAATAACGCTTGTGGGTCGGGTCAGACTGGCTGTGTTCTGGATATAGATCTTAAAACCGGCGGCAAGACCGACGATCATGTATTCGATCTAAACCGTGATGGGAGATACGATCTCGGGGATGCGGCTGAGTCAGATATCGTCAATGGCGTTTGTAATGTGACAAGTGGTGAGCGACTCACTGTGATCTCTGAAAATGGCAACGACAGACTCTTGGATTCTGAGATCCAGGAGGTTGATGACGATTATGACGGTCCGATTGTTGACCCCGATCCGGATCCCGGTGACCCGGACGATCCGGACGACCCGGATGATCCGCAACCAGGCCCCCCCTGCACGGGTCCACTGTGTATTGAGGGTAATGATATGGGGTTTGGTCGACAGAATTGGGAAGAGCTGCGTTAACGATGTATGGGGCGGTTTCGCCGCCCCTTTACACTTTGCGCAGGCATCAAATAGCTTGACCAGGGCAGAAGTAATGACCATAAACAGCAATCGGGGATTCACCCTAATCGAACTCATGATCGTAGTGGCGATCATTGGCATAATCGCGGCGATTGCCTATCCCAGTTACCAGAACCATGTGGAGTCCACCCGCAGAACAGCAGCGCAGGGTGATTTGATGGAATTGGCTCAGTTTATGGAGCGCCAGTACACTAACGGCTACACCTATCGCCCGGGGAATGCGGATCCTGCTTTGCCATTTACAGCACAACCCAGGAATGGCGGAGCGGCGTTCTACAATTACGGCTTTGACAATATTGCCGATGACAGTTTTGTTTTACAGGCGACGCCTGTTGGTGGTCAGGCAGGCGATGACTGTGGTTGGCTGAGAGTTGATGAGACAGGCAATAGAACGAGCGAGTCCGGCGACCCGGACTGCTGGAGATAGCGTCCGTAATTCTTCACTTACCCGACTACCTGACGCTGAACAGGACAGGACAGGACAGTGGCGACGCGGCGCGACCTCTCGTTGCGTCACCCGTTTGAGCAATTTAACGGATTCCCCTCACTGTCCTCAGGGACGCCATTGCCATCATTGTCCTGTGCCCACCGAGTTCTGCCGTTCATGGTAAAAATCAGCCGTCGTATGGCTGCGGGCGTGGTGCTTTCTCCTCTCGGACAGTAGGTAAGGTTGCCCATAACGCCCGGGCTGTAGCCGAGCCCATTAAACTGGACCCTTTTCAGAAAGCCGGGGCGTACGAAGACCTTGCCTGCCGTAACTTCGGGGACGGTCAATAAGACCTTTTCCGGGCCGCTGAGGGCGCCGTCACCGTCAGAATCCGGAAAGCTCATCAACGCCTGGCTCCAGTCTGATGAGCATACCCCGGTGGCTATATCCAGCGGACAAATTACCACGCTCTCTCCACGTTTGATGGCCTCGGCACGGGTAAACTGAATCGCCCGGTAGATCTGCTGTGTGACGGATTTCGCCTGGCTGAGTTCGATCAACTTGCTGCTTGCCGGAATAGCCATGGAAATAATAACGGTCAGTATGACCATGGTGATGAGCAATTCTAGAAGGGTAACCCCGGTTTGATTCGCAGATCGGTGATTCACGCCGTGTCCTCCGTTGACATGGTAGTAACCCGACCTCGACCTGGGCGGGCGTTACCTTAATGTCTCGAAGGTTTCATGGCTGTAGGAGATCTGCTAGGCCAAGCGTAAGTAGACGCCGGTAATCTACTCCATCCCCAACTTCTTCAACCGATACCGCAGAGCGCGGAAGCTGATCCCAAGCCGTTTTGCGGCAGCCGTTTTGTTCCAACGTGTCGCCTCAAGTGCCTTTTCGATGGCCTGGCGTTCAATCGTCTCCAGGTAATGCTCCAAATCCATTTCGCCATCAGGTAGCGGTGGCACCTCGTCGCCATTGACGGAACCGTTGTTATCGACCGGCTGCTTTTCCCGCGGCAAGTCCATCGGAGGCGTTCCAATGTGCAGGTCATCGGTATCAATCACATCGGAATCGCACAGGGTAAATGCCCGCTCAAGAATGTTCTCCAGCTCCCGGACGTTGCCGGGGAATGCGTAGTCCTTAAGGTAGCCCAGGGCGCCCTGGCTGAGGCGTGCCGGCGGACATTCATACTCCCGCGCGATGCGCTCGAGGATATGGTTGGACAGGAGCGGTATATCGTCCGGGCGCTCCCGCAGTGCGGGTACGGCCAGTTCAATGACGTTAATGCGATAGAACAGGTCCTGGCGGAAGCTGCCGTCCTTGACCAGTTCTGGCAGGTTCTTGTGGGTGGCACTGAGGATGCGGATGTCCACGGGTACTTCCCGGGATTCACCCACCGGTCGGACGGCTTTTTCCTGAATGGCCCGGAGCAGTTTCACCTGCATGGCCAGGGGCAGGTCCGCCACTTCGTCCAGAAAGAGGGTGCCGCCATCAGCGCTGCGAAACAGCCCGTCCTTGCTCTCGTTGGCGCCGGTGAAGCTGCCCTTGCGGTGACCGAAGAACTCGCTTTCCATCAGCTCAGACGGAATGGCGCCGCAGTTGACGGCCACAAACGGCGCGTCGCTGCGGGGGCCCTGCATGTGAATCATACGGGCGACCAACTCTTTACCACTGCCGGATTCGCCACTGATGAATACTGGCGCCTGGCTGCGGGCCAGCTTGCGGGTCTGGCTGCGCAGACGCTGGATCTCACGGGAGTTGCCCAGCAGCAGGCCCGGTTCATCGGTCTGCTGGATCTCCTGGCGTTCCGGCTCTGACAGTCTCAGGGCACTGTTCACCAGTTCCCGTAATCGGGGCAGTTCCACCGGCTTGCTCACGAAGTCAAAGGCTCCGGCCTTGAGGGCCTCAATGGCGGTATCCATGTTGCCGTAGGCGGTGATGACAGCGACCGGGGTTTCTGGCCGGTGCTCCTGTATCCAGGCCACCAGGTCGATACCGTTGCCGTCCGGCAGGTTCATGTCGGTCAGGCACAGGTGGGCCGGTTCCGCTTCCAGTAACTCCCGTGCTGTGGCCAGGTCCGGGGCCGATCGGGTGGCGATGCCCATGCGCACCAGAGTAATCTCCAGCAGTTCGCGGATATCCGGTTCGTCATCCACAATCAGTGCGGTATGGGTAGTCATAGGGTCACATCCTTTAAGGTTCTCATATCAGTCTGCCCGGCGGGGCAAAGGTGATCCGGAAGCGGCAGCCGGGGCCCTGGCCATTGAGCAGTGCCAGGTGGGCCTGGTTGGTTTCGCACAATTCCCGGGCCAGGTACAGGCCGAGACCCGTTCCGCCCTTGTCAGTGGTGAAGAAGGGCTCGAATACGGAATTGCGGTGTTCTTCGGCAACGCCCGGTCCCTGGTCTTCCACATCGACGTAGGCGCGCTCGCCGTCGGTGGTAGCGCCGGCTCGCACGGTAAGGGTGGCGCGTCCGGTTTGTTGCTTGCTGTAGCGCAGGCCGTTGTCACACAGGTTTGTCAGAACCTGATCGATCTGACTCTTGTCGAAGCGGGCGGCAGGCAGGTCAGGCGAGAGCTCGAGACTGATGCGGGGTGGCTCCCCGTCCTGGTGGCTGGTGGACTGTTGATAGTCCCTTACAAAGTCGGTCAGCCACTGGCCAAGGTCCACCAACTGGGCGTCGGCCTGGCGTCGGCGGGAGAGGTCCAGCACGTTCTCGATAATGCCGTTCACCCGGCGAGAGTGCCGCTGGATTATCTCAAGCATGCGCAGGTCCGGCTCGGGTATATCGCCGGACTCACTCATCAGCTGCGCGGCATGGCTGATGGCGCCCAGGGGGTTGCGGATCTCGTGGGCAATTCCGGCGGTCAGTCGGCCGAGGGACGCCAGCTTCATTTGTTGGGCCTGCTGGGTAACCTTGCTCAGGTCCTCGATAAACGCCAGTATCAGGTCGCTGTTTTCTTCATCGAGTCGGGTGAAGCTGGCCTGGATCACGGGGGAGGCAGGCTGCACCTGGCAGGGTTCCGGGCGCTTGCGAGGGTCCTGTTTCCAGGTGGCGAGGCCTTCCAGGAGTGCTACCGGTAACACCCGGCTTTGGTGTCCGTGGTTGCCGATCATGCCAAACAGGAGTTCTTCGGCGGCTGCGTTCGCCACCCGGATCCGACCCTCCTGGTCCGTGACCACGATACCGGTGCGCATGCGCTGGATGATCTGTTCGTTGATCTTCTCCAGTTCGATGATGCTGCGGGCCCGGGAATCCGCCAGGGCTTCGCTGCGCTGCATGCGACGGGTAATGGATTGCAGGATCAGCGCCGCGCCGAAATACAGAATGCCCAGAGAACCCGCCCGGACGATGTTGTCCACGTTGTCCCCATGCAACATCACGCCCCAACCCGCGATGGCCAGGGAGCAGATAGCAGCGAGCGCAGCGTAGAATAGGCCCATCCGGCTGGGGGTCAGGATGTTGCCCGCTGCTACTGAAATAATGATCAGATTGGCCAAGCCATTGGTGATGCCTGAACTGGTGAACAGCAGAACGTGGATGATCAGGATATCCAGTAATACCGACAGGGTAATATGTCGCTGGCCGGGGCTGAGCCCACCCACCAGCATCAGCCCGATGGCGCTGTTGAGCATCAGGTAGCCAAGTACGCCGGCCTGGTAATATTCGGCAAGGCGCAGGGGCTGATCGAGCTGGACAGGTTCTACAAACAGCAGCCCGGTCAGCACCAGGCTGATCACGATCCGGTACAAGTTATAGACCCGGAACAGTCGCTGGGATTGCCCTGATGTTCCCCGTTGGTAGCTCTGGCTGGTCGGGCTGGATGTGTCGGCAGACAGTTTGCTCAAATGTGCTTCTCTCGGCGGTCTGACGGTTGAATTAAGCATCCTTCCCTGAGTCACTATGGCAGCAATCCCTTGGCTACATCGCTATAATAGCCTTTTCACAGCAACGGGTTACAGGAGCGGGCACATGTCTCAGCAGCCAGGAGCAACAGGAACAGGCCATACAGCACGGAAACTCAACGTGGTGATGGCTCAGATGGATTTTCTGGTTGGTGATATTCCCGGTAATGCCCGCCTGGTGATTGATGCGGTCCGTAAAGCCGAACAGGAGCATAACGCAGATCTGGTTGTGTTTCCGGAACTTTGCCTCACCGGCTACCCGCCGGAGGATCTGTTGCTGCGTCCCAGCCTGGACTTGAGAGTGGCGGAGGCGCTGGCATCGTTGCAACAGGCAAACCTGACAGCTGCCTGTGTGATCGGCGCTCCCATACGGCAGGGGGGCTTGCTCTATAACGCCGCCGTCCTGATCGATCAGGGGGAGGTGCGCGCCTCTTACTTCAAGCAGTTCCCGCCGAATTACCAGGTCTTCGATGAGAAGCGCTATTTTGCAGCAGGCTCCGAGCCCTGTGTGATTGATTTTCGGGGTATCGCTGTGGGGCTAACGGTCTGCGAGGACATCTGGAGTGATGGTCCCGTGGAACAGGCTGCCGCCGCCGGTGCCAGGCTGTTAATCAACCTCAATGCCTCCCCCTATGACATTGGCAAGCAGGCCCGCCGTAAGGCCCTGCTCGAGGGTAAGGCGCGGGATAACGAGCTCGCCATTGTGTACGTAAACCTGGTTGGCGGCCAGGATGAGCTGGTGTTCGACGGCGGCTCGGTAGTCTACGACCATTCTGGCGAGCTGGCGGTGGAAGTGCCTCAGTTTGATGAAGGCCTCTACCCGGTCGAATTTATCTGCGACCACCACTGCCAGCCCGTTTCCCGGCCCCGTCCACCGGAGCCCTCCCTGGAAGAGAATATCTATAAGGCGTTGGTACTTGGCGTCCGCGACTATGTGAACAAGAACGGCTTCCGCTCAGTCGTGCTGGGCCTGTCTGGCGGGATTGATTCGGCACTGACCCTTGCCATTGCAGTGGACGCCCTTGGCGCCGATCGCGTACATGCGGTGATGATGCCGTTCCGCTACACCTCCTCCATGAGCCTGGAAGACGCAGAAGCTGAAGCAAAAGCGCTGGGCGTGCGTTACGACGTGTTCTCCATTGAGCCCATGTACGACGCCTTTATGGCCGCCCTGGAAAAGCCCTTCGAAGGCACGACGCCGGATACCACGGAAGAAAACTTGCAGGCTCGCCTGCGGGGCGTGTTGTTGATGTCCCTGTCCAACAAGTTTGGCTCACTGGTACTGACCACTGGTAACAAGAGCGAGCTGGCGGTGGGGTATTCCACCCTGTACGGCGATATGGCAGGTGGTTTTGACGTACTCAAAGATGTGCCCAAGACCGTAGTCTTCCGGCTGTCCCGTTATCGCAACACTATCAGTCCGGTGATCCCTGAGCGGGTAATCACCCGTCCACCTTCAGCTGAACTGGCGCCAGACCAGAAAGATGAAGACAGTCTGCCGGGTTATGACGTCCTCGACCAGATTCTGAACTTGTATGTGGAGCGGGACTTCAGCGCCGAAGCGATCGTGGCGGAAGGGTTTGACCGCAAGGATGTAGAGAGGGTGGCGCGGCTGGTGGATATCAATGAGTACAAGCGCCGCCAGGCCCCGATTGGTGTCAGGATCACCGAAAGGGGTTTCGGCAAGGACCGGCGCTATCCCATCACGAACGGCTGGAAAATCGGTAACTGAGAGGCGTGACCGCGGGCGGGATCAGTCCCGCCCGAACAGTCCGAAAGTCATCACGTTCAGCAGTGAGCGATTCTCCGGCGTAAGGTCCCTTCCCTGGAAGCGCATATTGTCATCGAAGGCGTCACTTTCAGGGTGGTTCACGGCCAGCAGGCGTACGGCATCGCTGGCTGCGTCGTCCAATTCCAGTGCCTCGTAGGTTTCCGCCATCAGGATCAGGGCTTCCTCGGTGGAAGGTGATTCGGGGAAGTTCTCTACCACGTAGCGCGCGCGGTTGTTGGCAGCCATGTAAGCCTGGCGGCGAATGTAATATCGTGCGGCGTGCAGTTCCAGTTCCGCCAGGCGATTGCGGATAGCAATCATGCGCTGGCGGGCGTCCGGTGCATACTCACTGTCCGGGTAGCGGTTCAACAATTCCGAGAAATCCTGGAACGCCTGTCGTTGCTCGCCGGGGTCCCGGTCGGTAGGGTCAACGCCCAGATAACGGGTTGCCAGGCCTACGTCCAGGTTATAAGAAGCCAGGCCGCGCATGTAGAGGGCGTAGTCTGCGTATTCACTCTGGGGATTCAGGCGCAGGAAACGGTCCGCTGCACTACGGGCGCCTTCAAGGTCGAGGTTCTGGTATCTGGCGTAGATCAGGTCCAGCTGGGCCTGCTCCGCATAGCGGCCGAAGGGATAGTAGGTCTCCAGCTGGTCCAGGTTGCTCTCGGCCTCATTGAAATTACCGGAGTCCATGGCCTTGCGGGCGTTGTCGTAATAGGCTTCTTCGGGCAGGACGTCCTGTTCCTGCTGGGTCGACGCGCAGGCCCCCAGAACCAGAGTGGCGGCCAGCAATGCACAACGAAAACCTGATCTCATGCCTGAATCCCGTATAATGTCTGATTACCGGATATCCTCACGGATAACGGAAGTTGGCCATTGTAACGACCTTGATTGCCATTGTGCAGTGTTTAAGCTGAACATGGGGTAAACGGGACAGTGACGGACGTCCATGAGCTGACAGTACGCCGGATAAACCTTTATTCACCAGGTGCGCTTGAACCCCTGCAACCAATACCGGTTACCAGGGGCTGGCAGCGCCCATAACGGCCCGGGGCCAGTATGACCGAACATTCCCGAGTAAAGGCGTCTTTCGAGGTGCCCCACGAACTCTCTGACCGCCGGCTGGACCAGGCTGTGGCGGAGCTGATGCCTGAGCACTCCCGCTCTCGCCTGCAGGGGTGGATCAAGGGTGGCAACCTGACACTCAATGGCAGGCAGTGCAAGCCCCGGGACAAGGTCATGATGGGAGACCGCATCGAGCTGGACGCCGAGCCCGAGGTCCAGGTGGAATGGCAGGCCCAGTCCATCGAGCTGGATGTTGTCTATGAAGACGAGCACCTGCTGGTCATCAACAAACCGGCCGGCCTGGTGGTACATCCTGCCGCTGGCCATGCGGACGGCACCCTGGTCAATGCGCTGCTGAACTATGCCCCGGAAGTGGAAAACCTGCCCCGGGCGGGCATCGTACACCGGCTGGACAAGGACACCTCAGGCATTATGGTGGTGGCTCGCAGTCTGATTGCACACACCTCCCTGGTTGATCAGCTGCAGACCCGAACCATGGGTCGGGAGTACGAGGCAGTGGTGGTCGGCGAACTGACCGGGGGTGCCACCGTGGATGCCCCCATTGGCCGCCATCCCAGGGATCGCAAGAAAATGGCGGTCGTGTCCTCCGGAAAGCCGGCAGTGACCCACTATCGGTTGGTTGAACGCTTTGCCGCCCACACCCATATTCGCTGCAAGCTTGAAAGTGGCCGCACCCACCAGATCCGGGTACATATGGCCCATGTGCGCCATCCGCTGGTGGGTGACCCCATGTATGGCGGTCGCCTGCGACTACCCAAGGGAACGACTGACGAGTTGCGTGAAGTGCTGGCGGCCTTCCATCGCCAGGCGCTGCACGCCCGCCAACTGACGCTCGAACACCCGGAAACCGGTGAAATCCTGAGCTGGGAGGTGCCCCTGCCGGAAGACTTTGAACATCTGCTGGCTGCACTGCGCAAACATGCCCGGGAGCTGGAAAGCCATGAGTTCTGACTTGCCCGTACTCCACCCGGAGTGGCCGGCGCCTGCCAACGTGCAGGCCCTGTGCACGACCCGGGCCGGAGGCGTCAGTTCCGGTCCCTGGGACTCCATGAACCTGGGCGACCATGTAGGCGACAACCACGGTGATGTGCTGGAGAACCGGCGGCGATTGGCCCACTGGGCTCACCTTGAGCCTGATAATTTTCACTGGCTCCAGCAGGTTCATGGAACCGGTGTCGCAATCCTGCCAGGCGGTGACCGGGTGGCCGATGCAGCCGTGGCGGACCAGCCTGGCCGGGTCTGTACAATCCTCACCGCCGATTGTTTGCCAGTGCTTTTCTGCGACCTTGCGGGCACCCGTGTGGCTGCAGCCCACGCAGGTTGGCGTGGCCTTGCCAGCGGTGTCCTGGAAAACACCGTGCAGGCCTTTCCTGTTCCCGAGGACGTCATGGCCTGGCTCGGGCCAGCTATCGGACCGGAGCAGTTTGAAGTGGGGCCAGAGGTGCGGGAGCAGTTTCTGGCCGACAGCCGGGAAGCCGACCCGTTTTTCGACCTGTCGCCCCACCAACCAGGCCACTTCCTGGCGGATATCTACGGCCTGGCCCGGTTCCGGCTTGCCAGCGTCGGAGTTACCCGTGTATTCGGGGGTGGATTCTGCACCGTTACCGAGGCGCAACGTTTTTTCTCCTACCGCCGGAATGGCCAGACCGGGCGAATGGCCAGCTGTATCTGGCTGAATAACTGAACCGGCGCCCATACCCCGCATCCGGCTGCACCTGACGTCTGTCAATTTTCTGACACTTTCTTGCTTCGCTACCTTGAAGTCCGCCCGCCAGCCCCTACATTAAATGTCAAAGCTAACAGGATGATCGCCGTTTACCTGCAGAAGGGTTGCGACATCCGGACATTGAAGCGGGGAATCCAGAAGATGCGAATCGACAAACTCACCAGCCGGCTGCAGACCGCCCTTGCGGATGCCCAATCCCTCGCGGTCGGCAAGGATCACAACTTTATTGAACCGGTGCACCTGATGCAGGCGCTGCTGGACCAGGAAGGCAGTTCGATCAAGCCGTTGTTGAAGCACGCAGGTGCCGAACCTGGACGGGTGCGCCAGGCCATCGCCCGGGAAATCGAGAACCTGCCGGAAGTGAAAGGGTCCGCAGGGGATGTCTCCATGTCCAACGATATGGGACGCCTGTTCAACCTGGCTGACAAGCTGGCCCAGCAGCGGGGTGACCAGTTTATTTCCAGCGAACTGATGCTTCTGGCTGCGCTGGACAGCCGGGGCACCCTCGGGCGGGTGCTCAAGGAGCAAGGCGTCACGAAAGAAAACCTGGAAAAGGCCATTGACGAAATCCGCGGTGGAGAGTCCGTCAATGATGCCGGTGCCGAGGAAAACCGTCAGGCCCTGTCCAAGTACACCATCGATCTCACCGAGCGCGCAGAGGCAGGCAAACTGGACCCGGTGATCGGACGGGATGATGAAATTCGCCGCACCATCCAGGTACTGCAACGCCGCCGCAAGAACAATCCGGTACTGATCGGCGAGCCGGGGGTGGGCAAGACGGCCATTGTCGAAGGCCTGGCCCAGCGCATCGTTAACGGTGAAGTGCCGGACGGCCTGAAGGACAAGAAGGTGCTGTCCCTGGACATGGGGGCACTGATTGCCGGCGCCAAGTTCCGAGGTGAGTTCGAAGAGCGACTGAAAGCCGTGCTGAACGAGCTGTCCAAGCAGGAAGGCCAGATCATCCTGTTTATCGATGAGATCCACACCATGGTTGGCGCCGGCAAGGCGGAAGGTTCCATGGACGCGGGTAACATGCTCAAGCCGGCCCTGGCCCGGGGTGAGTTGCACTGTGTGGGCGCCACAACCCTGGACGAATACCGGGAAAACATCGAGAAGGATGCGGCGCTGGAGCGTCGCTTCCAGAAAGTGCTGGTCAGCGAGCCGTCCGAGGAAGATACCATCGCGATTCTCCGGGGCCTGAAAGAGCGTTACGAGGTGCATCATGGTGTCGAGGTCACCGATGGAGCTATCATCGCGGCCGCCAAGTTGTCTCATCGTTACATCGCCGACCGGCAACTGCCGGACAAGGCCATTGACCTGGTGGACGAAGCGGCCAGCCAGATCCGTATGGAGATGGACTCCAAGCCGGAAGCCCTGGACCGCCTTGAGCGTCGGCTGATCCAGCTCAAGATCGAGCGGGAGGCCCTGAAGAAGGAAAGCGACGCGGCGTCCAGGAAGCGCTTGCAGGAGTTGTCCGACGTCATAACCGGTGTCGAGCGGGAGTACGCCGACCTTGAAGAGGTCTGGAACACCGAGAAGGCCGCGCTCCACGGCTCCCAGAAGATCAAGAGCCAGCTGGAGCAGGCCCGGATTGACCTGGAAAACGCCCGCCGTGCGGGGGATCTGGGCAAGATGTCGGAGCTGCAGTACGGCACCATTCCTGAGCTGGAGCGCCAGCTGGACATGGCCAGCCAGGCCGAGATGATGGAAATGAAGCTGCTGCGTAACCGGGTCACCGACGAGGAGATCGCCGAGGTGGTCTCCAAGTGGACCGGCATCCCGGTATCCAAGATGCTCGAAGGCGAGCGAGACAAGCTCATGCGAATGGAAGAGGCTCTCCATGACCGCGTGATCGGTCAGGATGAGGCGGTGGAAGCCGTCTCCAACGCGGTTCGCCGTTCCCGTGCCGGCCTGTCAGACCCGAATCGGCCCAACGGTTCGTTCCTGTTCCTCGGGCCCACTGGCGTGGGCAAGACTGAGCTGTGCAAATCTCTGGCCTCCTTCCTCTTTGATACTGAGGAGGCCATGGTTCGTATCGACATGTCCGAGTTTATGGAGAAACATTCCGTTGCCCGCCTGATCGGTGCACCCCCCGGCTACGTCGGTTATGAGGAAGGTGGCTACCTGACCGAAGCGGTTCGTCGCCGGCCCTATTCCGTGCTGTTGCTGGACGAGGTGGAAAAGGCCCACCCGGACGTCTTCAATATCCTGTTGCAGGTACTGGAAGACGGTCGTCTGACCGATGGCCAGGGTCGTACCGTGGACTTCCGCAATACGGTGATCGTTATGACCTCCAACCTCGGGTCAGACATCATCCAGCAGAAGGCAGGCGAGGAAAATTACGAGGCCATGAAGAACGCGGTTATGGAGGTGGTAGGTACACACTTCCGGCCCGAGTTCATCAACCGCGTAGACGAAGTGGTGGTATTCCACCCGCTCGCAGAGAACCAGATTCGGGGTATCGCCACCATCCAGATCCAGTCCCTCAGCAAACGTCTGAAGGACCAGGACATGAAGCTGGAGCTGGACGATGGCGCCATGGAGTTGCTGGCGGAAGTCGGTTACGACCCGGTCTATGGTGCGCGTCCGCTGAAGCGGGCGATCCAGCGAATGATCGAGAACCCGCTGGCCCAGAAACTGTTGCAGGGAGAGTTTGTCTCTGGTGACGTGATTCGTGGCACCGTGAAGGACCACCAGCTGGTATTCAGCAAAGCCTGACCGGGTAGTTGTGTCGGTCAAAAAAAACGGGAGCTTCAGGGCTCCCGTTTTTTGTGGTCATGCGCTTTGTGTGGCCGGTTCAGGACTCGGGGCTATCGTCGCAGCTTTCCTCGACAATGGCCTCGAACTCGGCGCGCTTCTCCTGGATTTCTTCCGGTGTGAGGTAACGCTGCTCGCCATCGGCGCCCACCACGCGGATACGGGCGTTGCTGTTGATGGCCTGGAGGTTCGCCCGGGCTGTGTCACAGCGAGCTTGCCGCTGTTTACGGCGGGCTTCTTCCACGGCGGTTTCCTTTTCCTTCCGCTGACGTTCCGCCTGGCGCTCCTCCAGTGCTTCGACCTGTTCCTGGGGGGATTTACGTTCGGAGCTGTTAGTGGCGGCTCCGGTTTTCACGCTCACGCGGTCTGCCGCCCGGCCCACCGGCTCGCGGTCACCGAAGTGGACCACGCCGTTTTCATCCGTCCACCGATAAACGGATTCCGCAGAAGTGAGGGAAGGGCTTAGCAGCGCAATGATAGCGACCAATAGCAGGTGTCGGGTCATATCTGAAAATCCTTGGAAGAAAAACTGCCGGTCGGCCGTGCCTGACCGACAACAACGTATCCATTAAAGCGAATCCTGCCATTACGGGCAAAGGTTTTCCCGATTCGCCGCCGAATCTGTGAACCAGCAGGCAGGCCACACCGGAATCCTGGCCGGGGCAGGGTGCAACACTACTTTTCGGCAGTTTGAGGCTACTCCTGCACCGTTTCTATTGACAGATACTTTCCCGCTGTCAAAATTACAGATTGCCTGAAAGCAGGGGTCAATACGGCAGGCAATCCCGAGCAGTAACCCCCGTTGAATACCACACTGTACTTCCTGTACCCCGGGTACAGGCGGTTGCCTTTTTGTATCAGCAAAGCGCTCATATCCTGGCAACCCGTTGACTGGCCCTGTTCCGGAACCCTCAGGAGCCGGGCTGTCCAGGAGACAACCTCTGTCAGACATGGTGTGGCGGAACGCCCAGGCCGGCCTTCAAAAGAGGCGTGGCACGGGGCATCCAGGCAATTCGGGAAGATTCCCGTAACATTCACTCGTTTATAGAGGGTAAATCACGTGGAGTTATTGTCTGGTGCCGATATGCTCATCCGCTCCTTGCAGGATGAGGGTATAGAGTACATCTATGGCTATCCCGGTGGTGCAGCGCTTCATATTTATGACGCGTTGTTCAGGCAGGACAAAGTCAAGCACATCCTGGTGCGCCACGAGCAGGCGGCGGTCCACATGGCCGACGGCTACGCCCGCGCATCCGGTAAACCAGGTACCGTACTGGTGACCTCGGGTCCTGGAGCCACCAACACCATTACCGGCATTGCCACCGCCTTTATGGATTCCATTCCCATGGTGGTTCTGTGCGGCCAGGTAGCGTCCACCCTGATCGGTGAGGACGCCTTCCAGGAAACCGATATGATCGGTGTTTCCCGACCGGTGGTGAAACACAACCTTTCGGTGCGTCATCCGGAGGAAATCCCTGAAATTATTCGCAAGGCCTACTACATTGCCTCGACCGGCCGTCCCGGCCCGGTGGTGGTGGATATCCCCAAGGATATGACCACACCTAATGAGCGCTATGAGTATGTCTTCCCGAAGAAGATCAAGCTGCGCTCTTATAACCCGGCGGTCCGGGGCCATACCGGTCAGATCCGCAAGGCAGTGGACATGCTGCTGGCGGCCAGGCGGCCGATTATCTACGCCGGCGGCGGGGTGATCCTGGGCAAGGCCACAGAACAGCTCACCGAGTTGACTCGCACCCTGGGTTACCCCATCACCAATACCCTGATGGGTATCGGCTGCTATCCGGCTTCAGACGAACAGCACCTTGGCTGGCTGGGGATGCATGGGACCTACGAGTCCAATATGGCCATGCACCACTCCGATCTGATCCTCGCGGTCGGTGCCCGCTTCGATGACCGGGTCACCAACGCCACCGAGAAGTTCTGTCCGGGGGCTCGCATTATCCATATCGACATTGATCCTGCGTCGATTTCCAAGACAGTAGAAGCGGATGTGCCAATCGTTGGGCCTGTGGATGCAGTGCTGCGGGAAATGATTGGCATGGTCAAAGAGGCAAAGCAGAAGCCGGACGCCGATGCCCTCAAGGCCTGGTGGAAGCAGATTGACGACTGGCGTGCCTTCCACGGCATGCGCTATGAAACCAGCGACGATGTCATCAAGCCGCAGGAAGTCATTGAGATGCTGCACCGCCTGACCAACGGCGAAGCCTATGTGACCACCGATGTGGGCCAGCACCAGATGTTTGCCGCCCAGTACTACAAGTTTGACCGGCCCAACCGCTGGATCAATTCCGGCGGTCTGGGCACCATGGGGTTTGGTCTGCCGGCGGCGATGGGGGTCAAGCTGAACTACCCCGAGGACGAAGTACTGTGCATTACCGGTGAGGGCAGTATCCAGATGAATATCCAGGAACTGTCCACGTGTAGTCAGTACGACCTGCCGGTCAAGATCATCAACCTGAATAACCAGGCCCTTGGCATGGTCAAGCAGTGGCAGGACATGAACTACGAGTCCCGTCACTCCCAGTCTTATATGGAATCCCTGCCGGATTTCATCAAGCTGGCCGAAGCCTATGGCCACGTGGGTATCCGGATTGACCGTAAGGAAGACCTCGAGCCCAAGCTCAGGGAGGCCCTTGCCATGAAGGACAAGCTGGTGTTCCTGGATATCTATGTGGACCGGTTCGAGCACGTTTACCCCATGCAGGTAGCCCGTGGTTCCATGAAAGACATGTGGCTCAGCAAGACGGAGAGGGTGTGATCATGCGTCGAATCATTTCTGTATTGCTGGAAAACGAGCCGGGTGCATTGTCGAGGGTTGTCGGTTTGTTCTCACAGCGCAATTACAACATCGAAACCCTGACGGTCGCACCCACCGAGGACGAGACACTCTCCCGGCTTACCGTGACCACCACCGGTTCCGACAAGGTTATTGAGCAGATCACCAAGCAGCTCAACAAGCTGATTGAAGTGGTCAAGCTGGTGGATCTGACCGAGGGAGCCCACATCGAACGGGAGCTGATGCTGGTGAAGCTGAAGGCGTCCGGCGCCCAGCGGGCCGAGATCAAGCGTACCGTGGATATCTTCCGGGGTCAGATCGTGGATGTGACCAGCACTGTGTACACCGTGCAACTGGCCGGCAACAGCGACAAGCTGGATGCCTTTATCCAGGCCGTGGGAACCACCGGTGTGCTGGAAGTGGTGCGATCTGGTGTGTCCGGCATTGCCCGTGGCGAGAAAGTGCTCAGTCTCTGAGCCAGACCGAATTTTTCACTCAGGCCCTGCCGGCGCAGGGCCAAACCAAGACAGAGGTTACTATGCAGGTTTATTACGATAAGGATTGCGATCTTTCCATCATCCAGGGCAAGAAAGTTGCCATTCTGGGCTTCGGCTCCCAGGGCCACGCGCATGCGTGCAACCTGAAAGAGTCCGGCGTGGATGTTACTGTGGGCCTGCGCCCCGGCTCTTCCTCTATCGCCAAGGCCGAAGCCTATGGTCTGAAGACTGCTGACGTTCCGACCGCGGTTGCCGCAGCTGACGTGGTCATGGTGCTGACTCCGGACGAGTACCAGTCCGAGCTATACCAGTCCCAGATCGAGCCCAACCTGAAGGAAGGCGCTACCCTGGCTTTCGCCCACGGCTTCGCTATCCATTACAACCAGATCGTTCCGCGCAAGGACCTGGACGTAATCATGGTAGCCCCGAAGGCACCGGGCCACACCGTGCGCACCGAGTTCGAGCGTGGCGGCGGTATCCCTGACCTGATCGCGATCTTCCAGGATGCCTCCGGCAACGCCAAGAACCTGGCACTGTCCTACGCCAGCGGTATTGGCGGTGGTCGTACCGGTATCATCGAAACCACCTTCAAGGATGAGACTGAAACCGACCTGTTCGGTGAGCAGGCGGTTCTGTGTGGTGGTACCGTTGAACTGGTCAAGGCGGGCTTCGAGACCCTGGTTGAAGCAGGTTATGCCCCGGAAATGGCGTACTTCGAGTGTCTGCACGAGCTCAAGCTGATCGTTGACCTGATGTATGAAGGTGGCATCGCCAACATGAACTACTCTATCTCCAACAACGCGGAGTATGGCGAGTACGTGACCGGGCCGGAAATCATCAACGAGCAGTCCCGCGAAGCCATGCGCAATGCCCTCAAGCGCATCCAGAGCGGTGAGTACGCCAAGATGTTTATCTCTGAAGGCAGCCTGAACTACCCCTCCATGACAGCACGTCGTCGCCAGAATGCTGCCCACGATATTGAAGTGGTTGGCGAGAAGCTGCGCTCGATGATGCCGTGGATCTCTGCCAACAAGATCGTGGACAAGGACAAGAACTGATCCTCCAGATCAGCTATTGACCTTCGAGA
>Ga0098066_1000033_pt1 | contig 57657 bp, 46 predicted proteins | sample 25BtaG_FD_76332 | JGI IMG/M metagenome (GOLD analysis project Ga0098066, IMG submission 76332) | Marine viral communities from Cariaco Basin, Caribbean Sea - 25B_WHOI_OMZ_CsCl | ecosystem: Environmental > Aquatic > Marine > Oceanic | place: Caribbean Sea: Cariaco Basin | collected 2014-11-08
ATATAGAACTGTTTTTTGTAAGTGTTTAGGAACATACCCAAATTTGTTATATGCTTCCTCCAGCATTGGTAAACAACCTTCAGATAATACATCAGAGTACAGTGAAGGTTTTTTCCAAGCCCCATCTAAAGTTGATGTGCCATCTGAGCGTTTACGGTAAAAGTAATTACTATCCTTAATAAATGCAACTTTACTTTCCTGATCTATACGAGTGGTATAATCACCAACAAATTTTGCATCTTCAAAATTAGGTTTTACTTTCTCGTTGAACTTAATATTATTTAACCTGATACTTTCAATTTTAAAGAAGGCACTATTCACTGAAAGCTGTACATACTCATTAAGATTACTTATCTTAAGTATACGGTCTTTCTTATCGAACCTATATTTTAAAGGATGACTATCTTTTGAAATATTTAGATCTTCAAAATAAAAAATGAAAGGGCAGCTAACTAAAGAGACATTTTTTTCTTTAGATATAAAAATATCGACATTACTAAAATAATCTAGAGATATGAAATCATCAGGATCTATAAAAGTTACCCAGTTAGTATTTACATATTTAATTCCTAAATTGCGCGCTGAAGCTTGTCCACCATTTTCTTTATATATATAAGTAATGTTTTTAGGATACTTTCTCTGCCATCTCTTAATGATATCAGCAGAGCTGTCAGTGGATCCATCGTCCACCAGTATAAGTTGAATATGTCTCTTAAAGCTCAAACTTTGACCGACCAAACTTTTAAAATAATCATCTAAATATTTCTCAACGTTATAAACAGCGGATACAACAGTAAAATTATTATTACCTTTATGCTTAATAGGGGTCTTACTTACTATTTGCTCTCTACGCTTGTTGTATGAGCCTCGTAAAAAGCTCTTAGGGTCTTTAGTGAGCTTATTCAGTCTACGATTTAGAATTTCCCTGTCATCATTACTTATAGGTAAATTATCAATAACAGCTTTTTTAATACTTTGCATTTTCACAAAAAACACCTCAAACTAAGCGACACTAAAAAAAGAAATTAGTTTTTATCAAAATCTCATATAATAATTTCACCAATGGTACCTAATATCATATAAATTTTCAGAAAAAAAACACCCCATTGTAGGGGTGTCTTAGCAGTAATTCAATATAGTTTTAGTAGTTAGTAGACTAATGCCTATTTTACCAACCAGTAACTTCTTTTAGCTTATCACCAAGTTTAGATGGGTCACGTGTGTACGCGATACCAGCATCTTCAAACGCTTTGAATTTCTCTTCAGCAGTACCTTGACCACCAGAGATGATAGCGCCAGCATGGCCCATACGCTTACCTTCTGGAGCAGTAACACCAGCGATATAACCAACAACTGGCTTAGTTACATGGTCTTTGATGTAAGCAGCAGCTTCTTCTTCAGCAGTACCACCGATTTCGCCGATTAGGATGATAGCTTCAGTTTGTGGATCAGCTTCAAACAGTTTCAGTGCGTCAATCTGGTTCATACCAGGGATAGGATCACCACCGATACCGATACAAGTTGACTGACCAAAACCAAGCTTAGTAGTTTGAGCTACAGCTTCGTAAGTCAATGTACCAGAACGTGAGATGATACCCACTTTACCTGGCTGATGGATATGGCCTGGCATGATACCGATTTTGCACTGACCTGGAGTAATAACGCCTGGGCAGTTAGGACCAACCAAACGTACGTCACCAGCTTCTTCAAGATAGCGTTTTGCTTTTAGCATATCGATAGTCGGTACGCCTTCAGTGATCACAACGATCAATTTAACGCCAGCATCGATTGCTTCAACGATAGAATCTAGTACAAATGGTGCTGGTACGTAGATAACAGAAGCGTCAGCTTGAGTCGCTTCCATGGCTTCTGCCATAGTGTTAAATACTGGTAGGCCTAGGTGCGTTTGACCGCCTTTACCTGGAGTAACACCACCAACTACTTTTGTACCGTATTCGATGGCTTGTTCAGAATGGAACGTACCATTTTTACCAGTAAAACCTTGTACCAATACTTTGGTATCTTTATCGATTAATACACTCATTATATTTTCCTTGTATTCGGTTGTCTTGTAACAGTGGATTTTATAGCTATTATTATCAAATTTTGATAACTAATCTTTATTATGAAAACCACTATTACGATTTGACTACTATGCTTAAGCGTCTATCTCTAAACACTTATGTTTAAAGACTTACGCTTTAACAGCATCGACAATTTTTTGAGCGGCGTCAGATAAACCTTGAGCTGAAATCAATTTCAGACCAGATTCTTCTAGGATTTGTGCGCCTAGCTCAGCGTTGTTACCTTCTAAACGAACAACAACTGGTACTTGTACGTCAACTTCTTTGATAGCAGCGATAATAGCTTCTGCAATCATGTCACAACGTACGATACCACCGAAGATGTTGATTAGAACGCCTTCGACACTGCTGTCTTCTAGGATAATTTTGAACGCTTCAACAACGCGATCTTTAGTTGCACCGCCGCCAACGTCCAAGAAGTTAGCAGGCTTGCCGCCATACAATTTGATGATGTCCATGGTCGCCATTGCAAGACCAGCACCGTTAACCATACAACCGATGTTACCTTCTAGAGCAACATAGTTTAGGTCAAATTCAGCGGCTTTAAGCTCACGCTCATTTTCTTGAGTCTTGTCTTGTAGCGCTGCGATTTTTGGCAGACGATATAGTGCGTTTGAATCGATACCGATTTTGCCATCAACACAAACGATTTCGCCATTTTCACGAACAGCTAATGGGTTGATTTCCATTAGAGCAAAGTCATTTTCAACAAATGCTTTATAAGCGCCAGTCATCAATTTAACGAACTGGTTGATTTGCTTGCCTTCTAGACCAAGTTTGAACGCAACGTCGCGCGCTTGGAAAGGCATTAGACCAACTAAAGGATCAACATGTACTTTGAAGATTTTTTCTGGTGTCTCGTTTGCTACTTCTTCAATATCTACACCACCTTCAGTTGATGCCATGAAGGTTACACGACGAGTCGCACGATCAACGACTGCGCCAAGATATAGCTCAGTTTGTACTGGGTACATATCTTCTGCAACCAATACAAAGTTTACTGGCTGACCATCAGCATCAGTTTGGAACGTTACTAGGTTAGTACCGATCAGCTCTTCAGCAACTTGTTTAGCTTCTTCACGAGTTTTAACCAGCTTTACACCACCAGCTTTACCGCGACCACCAGCATGTACTTGCGCTTTAATCACCGCAATATCAGTTGGGGTTTTATCAAAAGCGGCAGCAGCTTCTTCGCCGTTATGAGCGATGATGCCTTCTTGAATTGGCAAACCGTAGCTTTTTAATAGCTCTTTTGCTTGATACTCATGTAAATTCATTGATTGTATCCTTTATTTTTTACAATTAATAAAAAGTGAAATCAAGTGCGCACATATACATATTAATCATACGTCTGACGCACTCATGATTGTGGCATCACCAAAATAGCGATACCCCAATCAGGTTGTAAATCGATAATTACTAAACGAGCAACTACTTATTTCTTACGCTTTTTGCGCTGGATAGCGTGGATAGCACGGCCATCTGCAGATAGAGCAGCTTCATGCACGGCTTCTGAAATAGTTGGATGAGCAAATGTCATCAACTGCAAGTCTTCGATACTAGAAACAAATTCCATCGCGATCATACCTTGATGAACGATATCGCCAGCACCAGCAGCGATAGCATGCATACCTAATAGACGATCTGTTTTCGCATCAGCGACTACTTTCACAGAACCTTGCGCTTCACTTTGCGCTAATGCACGACCGTTAGCAGCCAAGTTGAAAGAACCTGTTTTAACTTCATAGCCAGCTTCTTCAGCTTCTTGTTCAGTCAAACCTACCCATGCGATTTCTGGGTGAGTATAAATGACATTGATGATAGTGTCATAGTTAACTTGAGGTTTTTCGCCATGAATACGCTCAACAGCCATCATGCCCTCTTCCATTGCTTTGTGCGCAAGCATAGGACCACGGACCAAATCACCGATAGCATAAACGCCATCAATATTGGTTTTGCATTGGTCATTAACATCGATAAGGCCACGTTCAGTCAACGTGATGCCGCTGTCATCGCCAAGCAGTTTTTCAGAATAAGCGCGACGACCAACACAAACGATTAGCTTGTCGAAGCTTTCTTCAGAAGATTCACCTTTGCTTTCGCTAGTGACGACAACTTGGTCACCTTGAACTTCAGCATTGGTTACTTTGGTATCGACACGGATATCAAGACCTTGCTTCTTCAGCATTTTGCCAGCTTCTTTTGAGATGTCTTTGTCAGCAGCAGCTAAGAAGCTAGGAAGCGCTTCATACACAACTACTTCTGCACCTAGACGACGCCATACTGAACCAAGCTCAAGACCGATAACACCAGCACCGATAACGCCTAGACGCTTAGGTACTTCAGTGAAATCAAGTGCGCCAGTTGAATCAACAATACGGTCACCGTCAGTTTTGGCAACAGGAATCTCGATAGGCACAGAACCTGCCGCAAGAATAACATTCTTAGCAGTGATCGTCGTTTCGCTTTCGTCTTCTAGAGCAGTAAATTTGACTTTTTTGTCAGTACCTTTACCGTCAACTAAAGTACCCCAGCCTTGTAGCCAGTCAACACCATTGCCTTTTAGCAACGCGGCAACACCACCAGTCAACTGCTTAACAATACCTTCTTTACGCTCTATCATTTTTTCGATATTGATAGCAACGTCACCAGTACTGATACCGTGCTCGTCAAGGTCATGCTTAGTAGCTTCGTAACGATGTGAGCTGTCAAGTAGGGCTTTTGATGGGATACAACCAACGTTTAAGCAAGTACCGCCAAGTGCTGGCTCGCCTTTATAAACGCGCTTTTCGATACAAGCAACACTCATACCGAGCTGGCCTGCACGAATAGCTGCTTCGTAACCACCAGGACCGCCGCCGATGACGACTAAATCATAATTGTCTTTCATAGTACGTTCCTATTTTTAATTGTATGTGTCATTTAAACTGGTTGTTATCTCGCTGATAGATCAGCGTTATCTACACTGAATAGTTAATACACTATGTCAATGAGATAGATTCACTTATCAATAGCAAATCACCATTATTAAATTCATTTAAATACAGTTATCAGCGCATCAAAAGATTGCTGATTAATAAAAATCATTATCTATACCAAAGTTAAAAAGCTTGTATTAGCGGTTGCCAATACAAGCTTAAAAGCTTATAGGTCTAGTAGTAGCATTGCAGGGTCTTCGACCAACTCTTTGATAGTTACCAAGAACTGTACTGCTTCTTTACCATCGATCATACGATGGTCATAAGATAGCGCTAGGTACATCATTGGTAAGATTTCAACTTTGCCATCGACAGCCATTGGGCGGTCATTGATAGCGTGCATACCTAGGATAGCAGTTTGTGGTGGGTTCAAGATAGGTGTTGACATCAATGAACCAAATACACCACCGTTAGAGATAGTGAACGTACCGCCAGTCATGTCTTCTAGACCAAGCTTACCTTGTTGTGCTTTACCGCCAAACTCACGGATTGTGCTTTCAACGTCAGCCATGCTCATGCGATCAGTATCACGTAGTACTGGAACAACTAGACCGCGATCTGAAGATACTGCTACACCAATATCATAAAAACCATGATAAACAATGTCATCACCATCTAGTGAAGCGTTTACTGCTGGGAAGCGTTTTAGTGCTTCTGTCGCTGCTTTTACGAATAACGACATAAAGCCTAAACGTACGCCATGACGTTTTTCAAACTTCTCTTTGTACTTAGCGCGCATGTCCATTAATGGTTTCATGTTCACTTCGTTAAACGTCGTCAACATCGCAGTATCTTGTGATGCTGATAATAGACGTTCAGCAACACGCTTACGAAGACGAGTCATTGGAACACGTTTTTCAGTACGCTCACCCATTGATTCAGCAACTGGACGGCCGCTATCAGACTTGATACTGCTGTCTGATTTCAATGTTGGATTAGCCATATCGGTTTTGGTTACACGACCACCGCGGCCACTACCTTCAACTTCTTTAGGATCTACGCCTGACTCTTTTGCTGCTTTACGAACTGCTGGGCTTTGATCTTTATGATCAGCTTCGCCTTTCTTATCTGTTGCTTGAACAGGCTCGCCACCATCAGCAGCTTGCTTTGCTTGAACTGGCGCAGCTGGCTGGTCTGGATCTACTGCTGGCGCTTCTTCTGCGCTAGCACCAGCACTTGCACCGGCTTCAAACTGAGCGATAAGCTCATCAGACAATACAGTATCGTCAACTTGCTTTACGACTTTGGTCAATACACCATCATCAGGTGCTACAACTTCTAATACAACTTTATCAGTTTCAATTTCAGCCAATAGGTCATCACGATTAACTTGTTGACCTTCAGTGACGTGCCACTCAACGATTGTGCCATCGGCAACCGATTCTGGAAAAACGGGGGCTTTGATGTCAGCCATCGATATACTCCTTAGATTTGGATATTCATACTTATTATTAAGTCGTGATAGGCAGTCAGTAATTTTCTAATAACTTTGCTCATATTTTATTAAAAAGCACTGACTGTCATCGCCTGATTCATCTATCTTCTATAATCTTTTGATTAGACAAGGTGTTACTGAGCTAATTCATCAACACTTATGCCAAGGCCACCAGCAATGAGTGCTTGCTGTTGTTGAGCGTGTAGTTTTGGCGATCCTGTTGCAGGGGCTGCACTAGGAGGACGCGCTACTGGCTCCATGACTTTTGCTTTGGTTGGATGCGGTACGACAATACGGAACATATGCGGTGCTAAGTAGTACCAAGCGCCTTGGTTCAATGGCTCTTCTTGCGTCCATACGATTTCAGTTAGGTTACTGTACTTCTCGATTTCAGCGATTAAGCGAGTCTCTGGCAATGGGTACAATTGCTCAATACGAACGATAGCCACATGATCAAGACCTAATGCGCGGCGCTGCTCTAACAAATCATAATAAACCTTACCACCACACAGAACCATACGAGTCACTTTATCTGCGTTATGATCATCCATTTCTGGCAATACCGTCTCAAACTTACCGTTAGCAAGCTCTTCTAGGTTAGAAGTCGCTAGCTTATGACGTAATAAGCTCTTTGGTGACATAACAATCAACGGCTTACGAATAGGACGTACTGCCTGACGACGTAATGCATGATAAATTTGCGCAGGAGTCGTTGGGGTAATGACCTGCATATTGTCTTCAGCACATAGCTGTAAGAAACGCTCTAGACGTGCAGATGAATGCTCAGGGCCTTGACCTTCAAAGCCATGTGGTAACAACATTGTCAAACCACAAACACGCTGCCATTTGGTCTCGCCGCTTGAGATGAATTGGTCAATCACAACCTGAGCACCGTTAACGAAATCACCAAACTGTGCTTCCCAAACGATCAATGCGTTCGGTACAGTGGTCGCGTAACCATATTCAAAGGCTAGTACCGCTTCTTCTGACAACAATGAGTTATAAGTAGCAAAGCGCGCTTGATTTTCGCTCAAATGTGACAATGGTACATACATGCTACCATCATTGACATTGTATATTTCACTGTGACGATGTGAGAAAGTACCACGGCCTACATCTTCACCAGTAATACGTACTAGTACGCCATCGTTATCGACCAATGATGCATACGCCAATGTCTCAGCTGCACCCCAGTTAAGAGGCTCTTCGCCCGTTTGCATCGCTAGACGCTGCTCAACGACTTTTTGAACCTGACGCTGTAGCTTATAACCTTCTGGCATTTCGGCCATACGGCGTCCATAGCCTTTAAGCTTTTCGATATCAACACTGGTATCCCAGTCATCAACCAAGTCATGACCTAGATAAGGTTTCCAATCTACAAATAACTGTTCGTTAGGCTCTTGAACCAATGAGCTAACAACATAATCACCACGGTCTAACGACTCACGATAGTCATCTTCGTACTGTTTCTCTTCTTCGGCATTCAAGATACCTTCTGCGATAAGCTTCTGCGCATACAGAGTACGAGTAGTTGGAAGCTTCTTAATAACAGCATACATCAATGGCTGAGTTGCAGATGGCTCATCTGCCTCGTTATGGCCATTACGACGATAGCAGAACAAATCAATGATGATGTCTTTGTCAAACTTATGACGATAATCTAATGCTAACTGAGCGGCAAATACGACTGCTTCAGGATCATCACCGTTTACATGTAGGATAGGAGCATGAACCATTTTGGCAACGTCAGTACAATATTCAGTTGAACGAACATCTTCTTGACGGCTAGTAGTAAAGCCAACTTGGTTATTGATCACGATATGCACAGTACCGCCAGTGGTATAAGCACGGGTCTGTGACATCTGGAAGGTTTCTTGGACCACACCTTGACCAGCGAAAGCAGCATCACCATGAATCACGATAGGTAATACTGAATTACCACCAGTATTATCTAGTAGTGGCTGATCGTTACGACGTACTTGACGGGCACGTACTGAGCCTTGTAGTACTGGCGCGACAATTTCAAGATGCGATGGGTTAAATGCTAAAGCCAAATGCGCTTCGCCACCCGGTGTCATCACATTAGATGAAAAACCATTGTGGTATTTAACGTCACCTGAGCCTTTTTCTGGCTGTACTTTACCATCAAACTCATCAAACAAGTCTGCAGGGTTTTTACCCAAAATGTTGACTAATAGGTTTAGACGGCCACGGTGAGCCATACCAATGACCATTTCTTTTGTGCCATATCCGCCAGCACGTTGAATGATTTCATTGATCGCAGGAATGAAGCTCTCGCCACCTTCCAAACCAAAACGTTTAACACCCGTGTATTTACGAGCAAGGTATTTTTCTAGACCTTCAGCAGCCGTTAAGCGCTCAAGAATAGATAGACGTTTTTCTTTATCGAATTTGATATAGCCTAGATTGGTCTCTAGGTATTCTTCCATCCAGCGTTTTTCTGTACTAGTGGTAACATGCATGTACTCGACACCAATGTGGCCACAGTAAACACGTTCCATGATTTCGATGATTTCACGCAATGTCGCTTCATCTTTACCAATGACCAAATCATTGGTCGGGAATACGGTATCGAGATCAGCTTCTGACAAATTATGATAAGCAAGCGTCAAATCTTCTACTGCTGCACGTGGATGCAAATCTAAAGGATCAAGCTTGGCGCGGCGATGACCGCGACGACGGTATGCTGAGATTAGTTGCTGTACGCCCATCTGCTTAGGATCACAGTTGGCAGAGCTGCTAGAATTGGTATCAGTACTGCTACTCTTATTTGCCGTTTGATTACGAGCAAGTAGTAAGAACTGATCTTTGATAGCGTTGTGCTGAGCATCGTTCTGCGACTTATACTGTTCAAAGTACGTCTGCCAGTCAGTATCAACACTATCAGGGTCTGTTAGGTATTGCTCGTAGAGAGCTTCTATATAGTTGGCGTTATCGGCAGCCAGTTCAGTATGTACTTGGCCAGATTTTTCTTTGGTTATACTATTCATAATAATCGTCTATTTGATAGATAAATGAATGGAATCGTGCTTATTATTGTGTCAGTCGTTGTATGCTCAGGTAGTTAGACAATGTGTCATATCCTGTTAAATACTATTCGATAAAACACTTTTATCCCTAAGTATTGCCATCACCATAGAATATTGCTGTCATTGTCTACAAGAGCAAGTGATGCTAAATAGTGGTAACAAGTCTTATTGCAATACCCGTCTAAAAATAAAACTATTTGTGAACGCTCAGTTTTCTTATCTAGCTCGTTTCACAACATTAATTTATATATACTTCTTTGAGTCATAACCAATCCATTAATGATAAGCTATTAATAGACAATTATATTTTCAGCTAACCTATAAACTGGTTATTAATGCTGAATTACCCTAAATTTGCTGATAAATTCTGCCTTTTCAGACAGACATACATTGCTGTATAGATTATCATGCCCATTTTTTGCGACATAGTTTGTTTATTCAATACTAGGTATTTATGTAATGAATATCTATCATCAATTATAAACGCATAATCATTGTGCGCATAGTATTTTAGCCTGATAATGTCATAATCTGCTCGAACGGCACATATTAAGCGCTAAAAAAGATGCTTTGATCATCTTATTAAATACAATTATACCAAAATTCGACTATGTCTATATTCGATTATATAGGGTGATTGTCTATATATTATTTCTTCTTACATACGACCAACGTATTGACCATACAGTTTTACTCTTAAATCATTTAATACCTATTTTTCAATAGGCTAAATTCACTATACTTTTAAATGACAAGTTAGCTATACAAAGTAGTAAATCTATATATCAGCTTTTTAACTAACAAAAACACCACCTAATGAATAGGTGGTGTTTTTCGTATAGTAACTATAAGGATCAATTATTTATGCTTAACCAGCTTGGTCAATCAACATATTACGTAAGTGACCGATTGCTTTGGTTGGATTCAAGCCTTTTGGACAAACTGATACACAGTTCATGATACCGCGGCAACGGAACAAGCTAAACGGATCGTCTAAGCGAGCTAAACGCGCTTGAGTATCACCGTCACGGCTATCAGCAACGAAGCGATAAGCATGCAGTAACGCTGATGGACCTAAGAACTTATCAGGGTTCCACCAGAAAGATGGGCAGCTGGTTGAACAGCAAGCACATAGGATACATTCGTATAGACCGTTCAGCTTTTCACGCTGTTCAGGCGACTGTAAACGCTCTGTTGGCGGTGCTGGCTGATCATTAATTAAGTACGGATGTACTTTCTCATACTGCTCATAGAACTGGTTCATATCGACAACCAAGTCACGAACCACTGGCAAACCAGGTAGCGGACGAACCGTTACTTTTTCTGGTAGCGTGTTCATGTTGATTAGACATGCCAAACCGTTCTTACCATTGATGTTCATGCCGTCAGAGCCACAAATACCTTCACGGCAAGAGCGACGGAAAGTAAGCGTTTCATCTTCTTTCTTTAGGCGTAATAATACGTCAAGCAACATACGATCTGAATCAAGCAGCTCAATCGTATAAGTTTGCATGCGTGGCGCTGCGTCCAGATCAGGATCGTAGCGATAGATTTCGATGGTGCGAGTACCTCGGCTCATAATGCTAAACTCCACACGTAGGTGATGGCGGGCATACAAAGATTGCAACATATTTGCGCTAGCTATTAATCAGTACTGATAACCAATATCGGATACCAATTAATAGCGTCGTAGCGCTGGCATGAGCATGTAGCTGGCGGTCACCTTTTTAATAAATTAATAAGGGATAAAACGTTAACACTGCTGTTATCTATCAACTATATATAAAGTATGCAGTCTAGAATTAGTAGACGCGGACTTTTGGTTCGATATAATCAACGGTTAATGGCACTTTACGTACTGGCTTATAAATGATGCGATTACCTTCAGAGTACCATAAAGTATGCTTCATCCAATCGTGGTCATTACGGCCGTTAGGTGCGTAATCATCATCTTCTGGACGATCATAATCGGATACACTGTGCGCGCCGCGGCTTTCATGACGCTTCGCTGCAGATATCATTGTCGCTTTTGCTACTTCATACAAGTTAGCAACTTCGAATGCTTCAATACGCGCTGTGTTGAACACTTGTGATTTATCGCCAAGATGGATCTTGTCGATCTTTTCACCTAGCGCTAAAATTTTCTCAACGCCTTCGTCCATCATCGCTTGCGTACGGAATACACTAGCGTGTTTTTGCATCGTAGCACGAATCTCATCAGCCACGTCTTGCGCGTTGTAGCCTTCAGTAGACTGTTGCAGTTTGTCTAAACGCTTCACTGTAAAGTCAAGGACGCGTGGATCAAGCGGCTTATAGTTATGATCAGCATGATGGAACTCATCAACAATATGCTTACCAGCTGCACGGCCAAATACCAATAGATCTAGTAGAGAGTTCGTACCTAGACGATTAGCACCATGTACACTTACACAAGCACATTCACCGATTGCATAAAGACCTTTCACCACATTGCCTTTAGCATATAGGCCGTCTTCATCAGTACCTGCTTCTAGATCCGGTACAATCACTTGACCATGAATAGTGGTTGGAATACCGCCCATCATGTAGTGAATGGTTGGTATTACTGGAATTGGCTCTTTAGTGATGTCAACGTTAGCGAAGTTTTTACCGATCTCAAATACTGATGGTAAACGCTTCATGATGGTTTCAACACCTAGATGCGTCATATCCATTACGATATGATCAGCATTAGGACCACAACCACGGCCTTCTTTGATTTCTTGGTCCATTGAGCGCGATACGAGATCACGTGGTGCCAAGTCTTTTACGGTTGGTGCATAACGCTCCATGAACGCTTCGCCATCTTTGTTACGCAAGATAGCACCTTCACCGCGGCAACCTTCAGTCAATAGTACACCTGCACCATGGACACCAGTTGGGTGGAACTGCCAGAACTCCATGTCTTGTAATGGAATACCAGCACGTACTGCCATGCCAATACCGTCACCAGTATTGATATAAGCATTGGTAGAAGCTGCGAAGATACGACCAGCACCACCTGTCGCTAGGACAGTAATTGGTGACTGGAATACTGCAATCGTACCTGTCTCTTGCTCAAGCGCGACAACACCGTTGATATTACCAGCTTCGTCTTTGATCAAATCAAGCGCGATCCACTCGATAAAGAACTCAGTACCCTGCTCTAGGTTTTTCTGATATAGCGTATGTAGTAGTGCATGACCTGTACGGTCAGCAGCGGCACAAGCACGTTGTACTGCTTTTTCACCATAGTTAGATGTGTGACCACCGAACGGACGCTGATAAATAGTACCGTCTTCGTTACGGTCAAACGGCATGCCCATGTGCTCAAGCTCATAGACTACTTTTGGCGCTTCACGGCACATATATTCGATAGCGTCTTGGTCACCCAACCAATCTGATCCTTTAACGGTATCATAAAAGTGAAAGTGCCAGTTGTCATTGCTCATGTTGCCCAAACTTGCACCGATACCACCCTGAGCGGCAACTGTGTGCGAACGCGTTGGGAATACTTTGGTAAGGACTGCAACCTTCATGCCCGCTTCCGCTAAATGCAATGAAGCACGCATACCTGAGCCGCCGCCACCAACGATAACTGCATCGTAGTTTAAGGTCTTGATATTACTAATGGTATTGTCTTGTCTAGTTGCCATTACGGTTTTCCTAATGCCTGTTAATGCGTAGAAGTAAATCAAAGACTGTTTAAGACATCTCTATTGCAGCTATAAAGGCTTACTATTTGGCCATTTCTACGCTTATAAAATAAAGAGTCTCAATAATCATTAATCACTTAATTTGCATATCTATCGTTATACTGAACTAAGCCTACTCAACTATAATCAGATTAGCTGATCAGTAATGCCAGTCCAATGCTATGACTATTCTTGGCTATCAACGGATGACTCTAAAATGCTTTACCAACTAATGTAGCAGTTGGATGCATCCGTCGTTATATATAGATATCAGAGCTTTTTATGAGATGGTTAAACGGCAGCGATACCGAAACCGTTACCCCAAAAAATCATGATGCCCCAAAATAGAAATACTAAAATAGCGATAATCATCAATGACTGTAGTACTAAACGTAAACCTGCTGCGCTTGAGCCCAGTTTGCCTGTTGTAATATAGTCAGTAAATACTGTCCACATCCCAACCCAAGCATGACCAGCTAGTGCAAGTACTGCAACCAAGCTGAATAGACGCATCGGTAGGCTGGTCATAAATGATGACCATTCAACAAAAGTGACATCGCCATGGGTCAAAAAGAAGCCCAGCAACACCACACTATAAACGGCTAAAACAACAGCACTAATACGCTGAATAATCCAATCACGTGAGCCTGAACCTGTCAGACCAGTAGCACTTTTGATTCCTGAATCATTTTTTATCATTAGAACATCACCCATACAAATGACGCGACAACTAAAATCGCTGCAATCACAAAACTGACCATAGAGGCAGTGCGGCCAGATTTTAGCTCTTCGTTCATGCCCATATCAGCAAATAAATGTTTGATACCCATTACAAAATGATATGCAATGGCGGCAACAAATATCCATGCTAAAAAGCGCACAAGTACGTTGTCAAATACGGTCGCAAAACTCTCAGGCGATGCCAATGAGTTCTGTAGTATCCATAACATGACAGGAATCAATAAAAATAAAATAATGCCAGAGATACGATGCAAGATAGAGGCGATCGCGATCGGTGAGCGATTAACGCTAATCACTTGGCTTAAAGGCAGATCAATAGGTCGGTTGCTTTTCACAGCGGGCATCCTTTTGCGGTTATACTCCTGTATCTGCTATCAACGCCTGACATAAATAGTGCCAATTGAGCATTGAGCAACACACGAGACGAATAAAGTAAGGAAGGGCTAGCTGACTTCGTTTAGTTTGCGCTAAATATGAAGAAAGGATCATGTATATAAAGGTATTGATAGACTATTCAATGTCGCTTGTCGAATCGACAGGCCTATCAAACAACCTATCTATTATACAACAAAGAGAATAAACATGAGTAACATCGACTAACCAGTCTATTTTAGAGGTCGTATGAATAGTAAGACAACGTTACTATGTCTTCTATATCAGAGCAGACCTTATATTAGGCACTTGAAATCCTATGCCAAGCAAATAAAAAAGATTGGTTAAGAAGAAAATTCAAACCATAGAATGCGGTTTGGTCTATCGTAACACCAGACAATCGTAAATAAGCATGAATAGAAGACGCTCTGAACGACACTATAACATGGTCATTTATTAATTCGCGCAAAGCTAATGCCAGTTAATTCCTACAATTATAAAATGCCTGAGCAATAATTACAAATTTATCCATTCAGTAAGAATATATACATATTTAATCAATAAATGAATGGATAAGGATAATACTGGTTTTAACAGTGATTATTATGACAAACTTTAATCCGCTTACTAGGCATAGTCTGCCAGTTTTTGGTGTCATTATTTATGAGTTTTGTCTCTTAAATATATTTAGAAACCCAAAATATTGGCTCGATAATGCTGCTATAAACTTGCTCAAAAACAGAGGAATTTTAAGCAAAATAACCTGACAGACATATTTTGATACAAAAATTACAGCGAATAACTACCGCCACACCGCGCCAATTGGACACATGGTCCATAAAAGTTTTTTCAAATCATCAAGAATTGCTGCTAATATACCCTGCGTACTAAATGAGTTGAATGCACTTTTACCGTTCAACCGACAATGACGCGAGGGTATGCGTCTGTAGTAATTTATTCTAACAAGTCAAACCAATGGAGAGCAATTTATGGCTGATACTAATGCCAAACTAACCGTGAATGGTGAAGAATACGAACTTCCTATTATTAAAGGTACTTTAGGGCGCCCAGTTATCGATATTGCTGCTTTACAAGAATCAGGATTTTGGTCTTATGACCCTGGTTTTAAAGTAACTGCTCCTGTTGAATCAAAGATTACTTATATTGATGGTGGCAAAGGCGAGTTATTACACCGCGGCTACCCTATCGACGAGCTAGCGAACAATGCTGAATACCTAGAAGTTGCTTATGCACTTTTACATGGTGACCTACCTACTGCTGAGCAAAAAGCAGAATTTTTTGAAAAAATCCGCGAGCATACTCCTGTTCATGATCAATTGCGTAAGTTCTTTGAAGGCTTCCGCCGTGACGCGCATCCAATGGCTATCATGGTTGGTGTCGTTGGTGCTTTATCAGCGTTCTATCATGAAGACCTAGACGTGAGCAATGAAGAGCATCGCGAAATCACAGCTATTCGTCTGATTGCTAAGATGCCTACGCTTGCTGCGATGAGTTATAAATACTCACAAGGCGAACCGTTCATGTATCCGCGTAATGACTTTAACTACGCAGAAAACTTCTTATACATGATGTTTGCAACACCTGCTGACGTAGACTACGAGAAAAACGACGTTATCACTCGCGCGATGGACAAAATCTTTACCTTGCACGCTGACCATGAGCAAAACGCTTCTACGTCAACAGTACGTTTAGCTGGTTCTACTGGCGCAAACCCTTATGCGTGTATCGCTGCTGGTATCGCAGCCCTATGGGGACCATCACATGGCGGCGCGAACGAAGCTGTTCTTGAGATGCTAGATGAAATCGGTACTGTTGAGAACGTGCCTGAGTTCATGGAAAAAGTGAAGAGCCGTGAAGTGAAGCTAATGGGCTTTGGTCACCGTGTTTACAAAAACTTCGATCCACGCGCTCAAGTAATGAAAGAGACTTGTGATGAAGTACTAGAAGCACTAGGTATCAACGATCCTAAGCTTGAATTGGCAATGGCACTAGAGAAAATTGCGTTAGAAGATCCGTTCTTCATCGAGCGTAACCTATATCCAAACGTTGATTTCTACTCTGGTATCATTTTGAAAGCCATTGGCATCCCAACGTCAATGTTTACCGTGATCTTTGCATTGGCTCGTACTTCAGGTTGGATCAGCCATTGGTTAGAAATGCACAGCGCTCCGTTCAAAATTGGTCGTCCACGTCAGTTATACACTGGTGAAACGCGCCGTGATTTTGTAAAAGTTGAAGATCGCAAGTAAGCAAAAATAATCGTTACCCAATAAAAAATCCCGCACGATGGCGGGATTTTTTATTGTCTTAACTTTCGTTATTTGATATTGATTGTTTTATGAGAAATGATTAATTCAATCAGTTCATAAAAATATAATCAGTTACTGAAACTCTTTTAACGTTTGCTCATATTTGGCAATCTGCTCATCGTATCCTTCGATAGTTTCATTAAATTTAGCCATTAAAGCTTCAAACTCTTGTTGCTGCTTCTGTTTCATTTGCTGCATATCAACCACTTGTTGGGCCTCTATTTGTTCCCATACCTGATGCTGAATGATCAAACGGGCAAGTGCCGGACTTTTTGCACTTACTCTACCAGCAATCTCTGCATGCTCAAATAACTGCGGAACCAAGGTCGCCATATTGATTAATGTATCAGAATCCTCTGCACTAAGCGGTGTTGTCACCGGTTGATATAAAGCGTCCATGGTCTGCTGATAGCGTTCTATGATTTGATCCTCGGTCAACATAACAGGTTTACGCGGCTCAAGGCTGATGCGTTTTAACACCGTCAAATCACGCTCACCAACTTCAGTGCTAGTATTGACGTCAACCTCTGCATCTACATTTGAATTGCTGTCTATCGGGGCGATATCGTTATTCGATGACACCACTTCTTCAGAACTGGTAGCAGTAGTATTTGCAATAGGAGCGGTATTATCGGTCGCTACTTCGTTATTACTATCTGTATTTTCACTATTATTAGTATTCAGTAATAAAAGCTCCTCACTGTCTGATGCATCTGCTGCTTGCAATGACTCATATTCTGCTTGCAATCGTCTCTGTAAGCTCTGCGCTTGTGCAACATATATCGGCTGAAATTGTTTTATGCGCGCAGCAGCTGAGTCACTTTTTGGCATAGGCTGACTGTCTTCTACGCTTGTTTTTTCACTGGTTTGACTGTCATCAGCTACAGGCAATGTTTCAGACTGCTGACAACCTGTCAAAAACAATACTCCTGACAGTGCGGCTACAAGCAAGGTCGATGGATATCGAGTATCAACATTAGGCTTTACTGACAAAAATTTAAACATGAGAGTATATATCCTTTGGTAAAGCAAAATTATTAAAGGGTAAATTACCATTGCGGTTCGTTATTCTTTGATTTTTCGCAACACAGTTGACTGTTAAATCATCCAATACAGTTATCCAGTATTTATCCAACTGTCCTGTATCTCAATTACTATATAACTCAATCGTTCTATAGCTCGGTTATGCTTATCATAACCAAGCTTACTGTTTTTTTAAAAACTAGATGACTGATGGATCATCAGTATTTTCTGTCTTAACAATAGGCTGCTCTGTCAAAAATGGAATACAAGTTTCCCACTCTTGGCAGTTCTGACCACGCTGACGACGTACAAAATAGTCTTGAACCATGCGTGCCTGCTGCTCAATACCATACTTAAAAAATGATTTACCTGTTTCTAACACGTAGTCATATTTTCGGTTGATAATCGCTCCGCGTACAACCTTTAAGCCTTTCTGTATCTGCCATACGTGCGTTAGCTCATGTATAAGCCAGCTTTGTTTACTCAATGGAGCTTCGCTAAAATCCGTAATCCAATCGACTGAATTAAAGTAAATATTGCCATTGGGGCTAACGGCATAATGTTTTAGTACCCACCATGCTGTCTTTAACTGCACTGCATCGAGTTTGATACTGTCACCAAATACCGAATGTGCCAGTGCTATCTCGCCAACTGTCAGATAACGTGACTGCTGCTTGCCCGTATCACTACGCAAGTAACGATTGAATAAGCGTTTAAGAGTCGGTTCAGACATCGTTAATGCAATACCTTATATTTGATAAGCCATTTTTAGTGTTTAATAGTTAATAGTTAATAGTTAATAGTTAATAGTTAATAGTTAATAGTTAATAGTTAATAGTTAATAGTTAATAGTTAACAGTCGCAATTGGCCAACTTTTCCCATCGATACGGTAAAGCTGTTAATAGTAGAGCCGTTAATATAGATGAATGATGAAAACTAAAGTGCTCCGGACACAAGCTATACGCTTAGTTAGCTTTCATTAACATATTTTTGCGTTAGCCTAGCGTGTATAACCTATAAAAAGTACCATACTTATAAACTAGCCTACTTTTACTGCTGATGTCTAATACTCATTGCCATTATAAAATTGCTGCGAAAATCGTGCCAAACGTATATGAGTGCCAAAACTCAATGAAAATAATAAAGGTAGCCTAGTATGCTGTTATTTGAATTTAATTATAAAGACCTTGCCGTTACTACCATTGCAGCTAGTAAATAGTTTTTTCATTTTTCGATAGAGAGTCTTATGTCACCTAACTTCCATGCCGATACCCCACTTGCTCAGCGTATGCGCCCTACTTCTCTTACCGATATTATTGGTCAAGAGCACTTGCTGGCAACTGGTGCACCGCTACGACGCTTGGTAGAGCAAGGGCATCTGCCATCTATTATCCTGCACGGTGAAGCAGGTATTGGCAAAACAACCATTGCGATGTTGTTAGCTGATGCCGTTAATCGACCTTTTCATGCGCTCTCCGCATTAAATACTGGTGTCAAACAGTTACGTGAAGTTTTAGATAATAAAGACTCACTGGCATTTGAGTCACCTGTAGTCTTCATCGATGAGATTCATCGCTTTAATAAAGCACAGCAAGATGCACTATTGGGCGCAGTAGAGTCTGGTGATATTACTTTAATTGGCGCTACCACTGAAAACCCATCATTTAGTGTCAACAACGCTCTACTATCACGTTGCCAAGTTTATCGTTTAGAGCCGTTAACACCTGAGCAGATAAGTGCCGTGCTGCAACGAGCCCTTTCGGAAGACAATATACTCAAAAAGTTGACCGTCGACTTACAAGCAAAAGATACCATTAGTCAATTGGCCCACGGTGATGCTCGAAAGGCGCTAAACTTATTAGAGTTAGCTATTCAGACCGCTGATGCCAAACAGTCGCCAGTGATTATCGATGATCCATTGGTCAGCCGAGTGGCACAGACTGCTTTGGTAAGATATGACAAAGATGGTGAGCAGCATTACGATATTATCTCAGCAATGATAAAGTCAGTCCGTGGCTCCGATCCGGATGCAGCATTGTATTGGATGGCACGTATGCTCGTCGGCGGTGAGCCTGCTGATTTTATTGCGCGGCGCTTGGTGATTTTGGCCAGTGAAGATATTGGTAATGCCAATCCTAATGCTTTACTCCTAGCTGACGCGGCATTACGTAGTGTGCAATCTATTGGTATGCCAGAAGCACGTATTATTTTAGGTCAAGTCGTGGTGTATTTAGCAACCAGTGCCAAAAGTAATAGCACTTATAAAGCGATCAATGCTGCAATGGCATTGGCTGAAAAAGATGCCTCACCTGTACCGCTACATTTGCGCAATGGCGTCACCAAACTGATGCGTAGTCAAGGCTATGGTAAAGGTTATGCTTACCCGCACGATTATCCCAACCATTACTATCCTCAAAGCTACTTACCAGATAATTTGGTTAATACCAGTTTCTACGAGTTTGCAGATAATCAGCGTGAGCAGCACAGTAAGCAATTTATGGATTGGTTAAAAAACCAAGCAGCGAGCAATGATTAACTGCGATATAGATTAAATAGATTAATAAAAATATAACGCCTAGATTTATGAGCCAGTTTTAATGTTCATTGATAATATTTATGACTATTTTTGACATACTGAACGATATAGTGGGAAGATGGCGCAGCACGTGACGCTGAAAAGCGTTAAAATAACCTCATAATGATATATACAGGCAATTAAGCGAGTCACTTTTATATCAAATGATATTGCTTATAGCGCGATTTACTTGACCGTAGTAGCGCTTTGCTTGACCGTAACAGCGCTTTGTATTATCTACTGCTACAATAAGCAGATAGAGCCCTATATTCCAAATGACACCTATTTATAAATAATAAAATATTGAGATTTACTATGAGTTTAAATGCAATCCCTGAGATTATCGAAGACATTCGTGCTGGAAAAATGGTCATCTTGATGGATGATGAAGACCGCGAAAATGAAGGTGATATCATCATGGCAGCGACGCATGTCCGCCCTGAAGATATTAACTTTATGATTACTCACGCGCGTGGTCTTGTTTGTTTGACCTTATCACAAGCACGTTGCCAGCAATTGGCACTGCCACTAATGTCAGATCGTAACGAGGCAAAGTTTAGCACCAACTTTACTGTTTCAATTGAAGCGGCTGAAGGCGTCACTACGGGTATTTCTGCTGGTGATCGTGCACGTACTATTCAGGCAGCGGTATCTTCATCAGCAAAGCCTGAAGACATCGTTCAGCCTGGACATATTTTTCCAATTATGGCCCAAAACGGTGGTGTTCTTCACCGTGCAGGCCATACAGAAGCGGGTTGTGATTTAGCACGTTTAGCAGGTCTAGAGCCTGCAGCGGTGATTGTAGAGATTATCAATGCAGATGGTACGATGGCGCGCCGTGACGACCTTGAAATATTTGCAAAAGAGCATGACATCAAGATAGGCACGATTGCTGACCTTATCAATTATCGTATCGCGAATGAGCAAACGGTAGAAGAGATTGAGTCACATCCGTTTGAAACTGAACACGGTACTTTTACGCTACATCGCTTCCGTGAGTTTGGCGCTGAAGAAACACATTTAGCCTTGGTAAAAGGTGATGTCAGCGAAGGCGTCAGCACTGTACGTGTACACGGTTTCCACCCATTACGCGATTTGTTTGCAGCTAAAAATGATATGACTGGCCGTAGTGGCTGGAGCGTACAGTCAGCACTAGAAGAAATCAGTGCTTCAGATCGCGGTGTGCTGGTATGGATTGGTAGCAATCAGCCAGTTGATTTGGGAGATGCGCTGGACAAAGCCGCAGACAACGAGTCGCAATCAACCATCACGCAACAGCCATATCGTAGTATCGGTGTTGGTGCACAGATATTACGTCATTTAGGTGTCCGTGATATGCGCTTATTGTCATCGCCAATGAAGTTTTTTGCATTATCAGGTTTTGATCTAAACGTGGTTGATTTCGTTCATGCACCGCAACAAGACTAAAAACTGTTTAAGAAACTGGTTGCAGAATGAGTGATAAAAAAGGCACGCTAACATTATGTTAGTGTGCCTTTTTTGTTTTTAGATTCTAATTTGGGATAGTTTTTTTGAAGAAATGAACAATCGGTTCATATAGAACATGCCCTAAAGCTCAGGCGTATGACCAAACTTGGCTTCCAGTGCTAGCAGCTGTTGACGCTCTGCTGCTGTCCATGGCAACTTACCTTTTCCATCCCTATCCAGACGTACTACCACAGCCTCTGCCGTAGCTACAATTTTCTCTTGCGCGGTACTATAGTAACTATATTCCATCGTCATACTTGTATTGCCCAAACGCTTACAACGAACCCCTAATAATAATGTATCAGGATAGGTGACTGGACGTAAATACTGGCAGCTAGACTGAGCTAAAACGGTGACCATACTGCCATCAAACATACCTAGCGCATGCAAATAACTAATGCGTGCTGACTCAGCGTAACGATAGTAAACCACATTGTTCAGGTGATTGAAGGCATCCATCTCTCCCCACTGTATCGGCTGATGATGAATAACAGGATAATGAGCTAGTAATTCGGGGCGGTGATCGTTTGCTGCGTCAGATATAGATGCTGACTTTTCATTAGAATGGGTCATTACTTACCTTACATTTTATATTTTCTGTATTAACTATTGTGACTAACTCTCTTTAGCGTTGCGGCTTGTCTAAGATTTCTGTCGTCAATAATGGCGTTGGTTTGGGTGCATGAGCAATCAACTGATTTAGCCATACAATTACTTCTGGTATGTCACTTGGTGCTTTCATTGTCTCAAGATTACTTTGACCATCGATTCGTTTTTTATCTGCTTGTACAATGCCAATCGCACCAGCTTGTGCTGACTTTTTATTGTCGCTAGTTGAAGCTTTAGGTACCAACGTTTTTAACTGTTTGCGTGCCTGCGTCAAATAGCTGACCAGTTGATCTTGCTTACGCATATTGCTGGCTTGGCTTGCTAAATTTAACGTCATGATGACTTCATGAATAGTGAGCTGACGACGCGTTAAATTTGTATCACTAGTCGCTGAAGTATCAGTGGCATTGGTTGCTTTAGGCTGCTGTTTATTTTCAATAGCTGCATCTACCAGCTCTCGACGCTGTAGATCCGTACCTTCATAACTGCCAAGACGCTCATGACTGTGCAAAAATTCCTGAATGTTCTGAATCGCAAGATTTTGTATTTGCCACGGGCTTGGCTGCGAGCTTTGTGCTTGCAGACGCTCAATATCTTTTAGCAAACTTTGCTTGATAACGATGGTTAACGCAGGCGCAATCTCATTACTGCTTTGCGATAATTGCCAATGTAAACCCCACAATAGCTCAATCGCGGCACTGTCATTGCTATCCGCCAACAGTCTATCAGCAGCTTTGATTTGGATACGCAATAGGTCCAACTGATTCTGAGCTTGGCTACTGGCTTTAACTCTAGGTTCTGGCAGCGTCTGCTGACTCATAGCAAATAGACGATCGTCCATTTCGTTTAGTCGACTGATTACTTGCTCATTGCTCTGCAAACGATCGTTGACACTATGCTGAAAGCGCTGCTGACTAATATATAACCACAATAATGCAGCGATCAGTAATAAGATAACCAGCCATTGCATCCGTAGCAGCAAAATATTTGCTTGCCGGCGCTGCTGAACAGTAGAAAGATCCTTAGATAAGGACTCAGAATTCATTGACATAAGGCAGTACCGTTATTGGTATAGATAAACATGTTTAAAGCAAATGAGAAGTTTTAGGTATTATATTTTAGAATGAATGGCTGAGAGAATCGTATCTGGCGACAAATCCTCTACTCGCCAGTAACTCAACTGCTGTGCGGCAACCATATTGGCAAGACGCTCACCCAACACAACGTAAGAAAAATCTTTTAGCGTAAGCGAAAGCGAAAGCCGCTGTTCTATATCAGCCACTGCATCAGAATTTTGCTCTTTTTTTAACGTCTTCGATTGCTCGTCATTGACGATACTTGACCAATGCTCAAAAGCCGCCGCACTGCTGATCACGACAGTTGGCTTTGGCTGCTGTGGTGAAGCAGTACTATGAGTAAGAAACGCTTGTTGCCACTGCTGATACTCAGCTATTGCATCGATAGGCATCGTACGCTCGTACCAAGCAATACTATCGATATGTACACCGCGCGCCTGCAATGTATCAACCAATAATCGTCGACCACCAAGCCCGCGCCATATCAGTAATTTATCGCCTGCTTGTAAGCTATCGATTTCAGGCATTGCTAGCATGCCTTCATTATTGGCCGTCTCAGGCTGAAGTATTTGATAGCTTGTTGTATCTATACGCACCTGACTGAACTCTGCCGCTGTTGCTTCACCAACCGCAACCAGAGGACTAGGTAATGATAAACCTTCTGACAATCTCTGCGCATAACTGTCTGTCGTTTTGTATTCGCACTCTTTAAATTCATTTTCAAGTGACTGCCAAGCGACTAGCCCTGAAGCTGCCGCAGTTGGACTGACGATAACAAGCGCTTTGTACTCCCCCGCCATCCACTGACGCATTAATGCAATATCTAGATCAGTTGTTGGACGTGGTCGTAGCGTCAACATTGGCATATCAACCACTACCAATCCTGCCGCTTGCAAATGCTGAGTCAACGATGCTGCTCGCTCTACTGGGCGAGTATTGATGACAATTTGCGGCATTACTTTTGACTTCTCATTAGAATGATTCTTATGAGAAGTTATGTATGTAGATTGAGTTGGCACTGATGACATAGGTATACCATGACAAAAAATGAGTGAAAAAGGCTTAAGCCTACAAAAATGGCTGATGCTTATATAAGCCTATTTTAAGGTTAATCCAACCTATAGCGACTGTACTTTGTACTACTCAGGCTGATAAATGGCTGACAAAATAGCGCCTGCACCATCGGCAAGTAGCATTTCTGCGACATCGATACCCAGTTGATTGGCTTGGGCTTCTTGCTCAGCTTGTGTCCCAACCAACGTAGCTCGTTTGTCTGCCTTCAACAATTCGCTACCATCAGCCTGACCCACTCGACCGCGTAGCCACAACATATTACCGCTGTCGTTATTGCCGTTATCGCCATTGTTATCATTATTAACACTGGTTTCTTCAGCTGTCTGCAGAACTGCATAAGCGGCGATCGGTACTTGGCAACCGCCCTCTAGATGACGGTTCAGGGCGCGCTCAGCGATAAGTCGAATACGAGCTTTATCATCATTGAGCGGTGCTAACAGCTTGAGCACTTCATCATCACCTTCACGGCACTCAATCGCCAAAGCGCCTTGTCCAACGGCAGGCAAGCAAGCTGCAATATCAAGCTCACCGCGTATTCTCTCGTCCAGCTCAATACGTTGCAAGCCGCTCGTTGCCAGAATAATGGCATCATACTCGCCAGCATCTAACTTGCCCAAACGAGTGCCGACGTTGCCGCGCAAGGTTTTGATTTGTAGGTCAGGTCGATAGGCTTTGATCTGGCATTGACGACGTAAACTTGACGTCCCAACGACCGAACCCTGTGGTAACTCGTCGATACTATTATAAGTATTAGACACAAAAGCATCCGTTGGTGAAGCACGTTTGCAATAGACACCTAATGTTAGGCCTTCAGGAAGCTGCATCGGTACATCTTTTAGCGAGTGCACTGCAATATCGGCTTGTTTGTCATACAGCGCTTGCTCAAGCTCTTTTACAAACAACCCTTTGCCTCCGATTTTGGCCAAAGGTGTGTCCAAAATCTTGTCACCTTTAGTGACAATTTTTAGTAAATTAATCGTCAGATTAGGATACAACGCCAATAAACGATCACGAATATGCTCAGCCTGCCATAGGGCTAAAGGACTTTGACGTGTAGCGATATTTAGAGTAGTCAAAACAGGTTGCTGCGGATTGCTCATAAAGGGCCTCAATAAGTTCGATACTAATACTATAGTGGCTATAGTCCCTATGTCAGTACTATTCATATTTATACTAAATAATATCGATATTACTCGATAGGGCAAGTTTGCCAAAGAATAGGCGACTCAAATTGTTAATGGTAGATGCTGACGCAAAAAAATACCCCTATTTAAGCATAAATAAGGGTTTGATGATATGGAATGATTGGTCGCTATCAGGACAGCCTATCACATGCTTTGGATTTTATCACGTAAGGCAGGTAAGTGACGACGACTGACCGCTAGCGTCTCATCAATACCTTTAAAACGTATCTGATACTGGCCTGCATCTAGAGTTTCTAAAAAGTCCAAATAACTAAGGTTGATGATGGCATTGCGATGTACTCGGAACAGACGATCATCAAATTCTTGCTCTAACTCTTTTAGCGTTTCATCAATCAATACCATGCCATCTTTGTGACGTACTTTGACGTATTTTTGATCTGCTGCAAAATAGTAGATATCTTTTAGCTTAATCAATTCAACACCGCGATGCGTACGAGCAGCGATATGTTCACGTATCGGACGTGCTGTCGGGTCTTCAAGCTTGCGAATTTCGTTTAGTTGAGCAGCATTTAGATTCTTCGCTTTGTTTAATGCCTCTAATAGCTCATCTTTGTTTGCAGGTTTCAACAAATAGCCAATTGCATTGGCTTTTAACGCTGCGATCGCATAATGGTCGTATGCCGTCACAAATATAATCGCTGGTGGATGCTCAAGTTTGGCAAGTTCTTGAGCACAGCGCACGCCGTCCATTTCAGGCATTCGAATATCTAATAATATAATATCTGGCTGCTGGGTTTTTACAGCGACGATGGCTTCTGCACCTGTTGTGGCCTGAGCAACTACCTCATGGCCTGACTCCTGTACAATTCTCACCAAGCGCTCACGCGCTAGGGGCTCATCATCACAAACTACGATACGCATGCAAACTCCCATCCAAGGACATACTTAATATTTTATGTAATAATATTACGGCTATATTAGCACTCATTATCAATCACTTAGAATATAAAATCTAAATTATTTAATAAAATTCTGACGAAAGCTACCAGTTTTTATAGCGGACAATATACTCCTGCTATCGGTAGATTTTATATGGTGTAATTGTGTTTCACGGTAGTTATGATATTACTTATTCGTAATCATTATTTATCAAGCATAAATTATGACGTCTATACATAGTGATGCAATAAGTATGCCATATAGGCTTTTGAAAGGTAAAAGAATGGAGAAAGCTAATAAAGAACAGTAAGTTATAAACCGACGTCTTGTAGAGGATAGTCGATGATGGTGATAATTTGAGTACTGGCTACCGAGCTTTGGATATCAGCACTTTGTCCAAAATGGGCGCGCAAACGATCAGCTTGAATATAGAAATTCATATGCTGACGCAAGTCATGATTGATAATTAGTGTCTTTTTGGGAAGCGCAACATCAATCATGATTTTAACTCGGTGTTGTTCCCACGTGACTTCAATATTAATACAGATAGTTTCTGTGGTCAGCTCTACCACATTGAGGAGTATTTTCTCTAGCACGCTTTGTAGCGTTAGCGCAGTGATAACCATGTCATACATGATATCTTCTTCAGGTAACTTCCAATTGACTTCGAGCTTGTCTGCTAAACGACTAGATTCGATTGCCAAATAATGCTCACAAAGATCAATCTCTTCTTCAAAGCTAATCTCACGTGTACCACTAAAACTAGCGCGGAACAATGCAGAAACGTGCTGTAATAAATCAGCGGCTTTGGGCGGGTTCGATTCAATCAGTGATACGAGTGTATTGATAGTATTAAAGAAAAAGTGCGGGGCCGTACGGGCTTTTATGAGATCATTTTGTGCGGTTAATTTATATTCAAAGGACAACTTAAGCGCATTAAGCTCACGATAGCTACGCAAAAAATATAATAAAAACACAGTCGTGAAAACACCAGCCAACAAGGTATTAAGCACGATATTCAATACAAACGTGCGACTATCATATGTTAGCCAACCGAAATTAATCATAGATAATGTGACTAACGCCATCGAAACTGCAGCAGCAAACATCAGTAACAGTACAATGCGCATACTTACGCTAAGAATACTGGCGTTTTTAAATGCAGGGCGTAGATAGTCAACTAAATACAGTGAGGGAATAACCGTCAGAGTGTTTTGAGTAAAGCTACGTACAAACTGAATCATGAAGTCTGACCAAGTGGCTAGACTATGGCGCTCCATTACCGTTAGGAACAAGGACCAAAAAAAGATATATGTCAGCCACTGCCAAGGCCTCATGATCTCCATGAGTTTAGGAATAAAAAACTCTAAGCGTGTAGCTAGTAAGGCAACCTCATCATTTGCTATACTCGAGTTCTTATTCTCTTGACTTGTCTTGTACCGATATGAACGCCAATTCTTCAAAACCTAGTAATCCTGAATCAAGTAAAAGTTCATCTGACTCTGATTTTAGCACAGATGCTCCGATAACAAGTACCACAACGCAGACTGCGCCTGCTAGTAGCCAAGGCCAACAAATGTGGGGTGGTCGCTTCAGTGAAGCGACAGATAGCTTCGTTGCTGCCTTTACTGCCTCTGTGGGCTTTGACCAACGCTTTGCTCGTCACGATATTCAAGGCTCGATTGCTCATGCAACGATGCTAAAAGAATGTGACATTTTAACTGCTGATGAAGTTGCCACCATTATTGACGGCTTGCAGCAAGTATTGCGCGAGATTGAAGCAGGTGAGTTTAACTGGTCGATCGCCCTTGAAGACGTGCATATGAACGTCGAGTCACGTTTGACTGATATCATAGGTGCCGTTGGTAAAAAGCTACACACTGGTCGTAGCCGTAACGATCAGGTAGCCACAGACATTCGCCTATGGTTGCGCGAAGAGACTGATAATATTATTGAGTTATTAGTACGATTGCAAAGTGGCTTGCTTAATTTGGCTGAGCAACATACTGATACTATCATGCCAGGCTTCACTCATTTGCAAACGGCACAGCCTGTTAGCTTTGGGCATCACGTGATGGCATGGTTTGAGATGTTATATCGCGATACTGAGCGTCTTGTCGATGCTCGTCGCCGTATCAATCAAATGCCACTTGGTAGTGCAGCGCTTGCTGGTACGACTTTCCCAATCGATCGTACCATCACTGCTGAATTGCTAGGTTTTGAAGGTATTTGCCAAAACTCACTCGATGCTGTTTCAGACCGTGACTTTGCGATTGAGTTTACTTCAGCGGCTTCTATCTTGATGATGCATATGTCGCGTATGAGCGAAGAGATTATTCTTTGGATGTCAGCGCAGTTTAATTTTGTGCAGATACCAGATCGCTTCTGTACGGGCTCATCGATCATGCCGCAGAAGAAAAATCCTGACGTACCTGAGTTGGTACGTGGTAAAGCAGCACGCGTCTTTGGTCAGCTGATGACTTTGCTTAGCCTGATGAAAAGCCAGCCACTCGCCTACAACAAAGACAACCAAGAAGACAAAGAGCCTTTGTTTGATTGCGTTGATACGTTGACAGGTTCACTATTAGCGTTTGCTGATATGCTACCAAACATCACGCCAAACGTCGATGCCATGCGTGCCGCTACGATGAAAGGCTATGCGACTGCGACTGACTTGGCAGATTACTTAGTACGTCAAGGCGTGGCATTCCGCGATGCCCATGAAGTGGTTGGTAACGCTGTTGCCTTAGGCATCAAAGAGGGCGTTGATCTAAGTGACTTGTCATTGGCACAGCTACAGCAATTTAGCGATGCTATCGGTGAAGATGTCTTCGACTATCTAACGCTAGAAGGCTCATTAGCAGCTCGTGACCATTTAGGTGGCACTGCGCCGAACCAAGTCAAGCAAGCGGTGGTCAATGGCCGTGCCCGCTTAAAAGCCTTTGCTTAATCATTAATTTGCAAATAACAGCCAACTTGCTAATTTAAATTTAACACCCGCTACTTATGCGGGTGTTTTTATTTGTCCTATGACCTTTACCGGTTTAGCCAATGTCATTTTCAAAATATCACTAACTTTAAAACCTAAATAAAGATTTTAAATGTAGATAGTATTCGTCATATACCAACTACCAAAAACTTTATAACAAATGGATAGAGGCTTGACGATATACATTAGTACCCTTTGCTAAATCTACCAAGACCGTTATCATAGACTCATATGATATTTGATTTAACCACTTAATATAATGAATAAGGAATGCCTTATGACTGAGACTTTTAACCCTCAAGCGAATACTGTGTTTTGTCGTAAATATAAGCAAGATTTACCAAAGATGCCGCATCCACCCTTCCCTAATAAGAAAGGTCAAGAGCTGCAAGAGACAGTATCTGAAAAGGCGTGGAAAGAATGGCTTGAGCATCAAACGATGCTTATTAACGAAAACCATCTAAGCATGATGGATCCTGCTGCCAAAAAGTTTTTGACAGAGCAACGTGATAAGTTCTTAGACAATGAAGACTATGAGCGCGCACAAGGCTGGACACCAGAAAGTTAGTATTGACTCACTTTCTACTAGCTACATTTAGTAGTTATAAAAAAACGCGCTTACTATAGCGCGTTTTTTGTTATAAGGTAAAAAGCATAGTTCTTCCTATCAGCCTTCATCACTATCTAACGTTTCAAACTCATTGGCTGACAATGTACTAACTTGACGAGCAGCTAAGCGATCATTGGCTTCTTGTACCGCTTTTTCGACCATGGCATAGTCTGAATGACGTACGTCTTGTCCACTGATATAGTTAATCACTAGCTCTGCGACATTTTGTGCATGGTCACCGATACGCTCAAGCGATCGTAATATCCACATGATATTGATGACTTTTGATACGTGGCGTGAGTCTTCCATAATATAGGTCATCAAGGCACGAATGGCTGACTGATATTCGGTATTGACCGCGCTGTCATTACGCATCACTTCAAACGCTTGTTCCGCATTCGATTGACTAAAAGCTTCTAGCGAGTTGTTTAGCATCAGACGAACTTGATTGCTCAGATGCTGAACTTCAGCATAGCCATATGCTGATTTGCCTTCTGCCGCTATTTTACTGGCCATTCGCGCAATTTTTACCGCTTCATCGCCGATACGTTCCAAATCAACCACACCTTTACTGATCGACATGACTAAGCGCAAATCACTGGCAGCTGGCTGGCGTTTGGCGACCAATAATAAAATGTGCTCGTCGAGTTCGACCTCCATTCGATTGATATCAAAGTCCATATCGATGACTTCTTGCGCCAGTGTTTCGTCTTTATCGATCAGAGCGTGAATGGCTTTGGCCACTTGGTTGGCCGCGCTATCACCCATGTATAAAAATAAACGGATGGCTTCATCAAGATCTTGGTCAAAACTTTTGGAGATATGCTTATCACTTTGCATGAGAGGTATTCCCTAGAATCTATATTTTAATAGCGCAGTGTGCCTATGGAGTTAGAAAGTCGGCTTATGACATGCTAATCAGCTTTGTCTGCTTGTACCGATTTCATTCCCAATCAATGTTAGCCATAACGACCTGTAATATAGTCTTCCGTCGCGGTTTGGGTAGGCTTGGTGAATATTTGATCGGTCTCACCCATCTCAATCATATCGCCCAAATACATATAGACCGTGTAGTCAGATACGCGTGCTGCCTGCTGCATATTGTGAGTGACGATAGCGATGGTATAGTCGTTTTTCAGATCTTCGATCAAATCTTCGATAGCACCCGTCGAGATAGGATCCAACGCTGATGTCGGTTCATCAAGCAACAGTACTTCAGGCTTGGTCGCTACACTACGTGCGATACACAGACGCTGCTGCTGGCCACCTGATAATGACAGTCCTGATGCTTTTAGCTTGTCTTTCACTTCTGGCCATAGCGCTGATTTTTTCAGTGCCCACTCGACGCGATGATCCAGCTCGTCTTTGCTTAGTTTTTCATATAGTCGTACACCAAAGGCGACATTGTCATAGATTGACATCGGGAACGGCGTTGGCTTCTGAAAGACCATACCAACTTGTGCACGCAGTAAGTTCACATCGATGTCTTTACCCAAGATGTTTTTGCCATCTAAATTGATGTTGCCCTCTGCACGCATACCTGGATATAGATCGTACATGCGGTTAAAGGTACGTAGTAGCGTAGACTTACCACAACCTGAAGGACCAATAAAAGCAGTCACTTTTTTATCCGCGATATCGATATTGATGTTTTTTAATGCCTGAAAATCATCGTAATAGAAGTTTAGATCTCGAACTTCCATTTTTGCAGCAGGCATATTCTTAGGAATATCTTGAATCGTTTGCTTATTAAAATCAGCAGTGTTTGGTTGCTGAGCTTGGGCGCTAGTAGACATGGGTCTATTTAATAGGCTGCCTGTTGCCGTATTAAAGTTGTCAGCAGTCGTGTTCGTACGGACGTTGCTTAGGACATCATTCATAATATTTCAACCTAGCTCAATTAATTTCATATAAGTTTAAGTAAATGCTTAGCGTGTAGCGTACTACAGTCTGGTCTGCTCTCAGCCCTTATTTGGGCTGACCTCTACCACCGATAAATCTTGCCAATATATTCAACACTAGGACAGACGCGGTGATAAGTAATGCTGCCGCCCAAGCCAATGTATGCCAGTTGTCATAAGGACTCATCGCAAACTGGTAAATGGTATTGGGTAAGTTAGCAATAGGCTGACCCATATCTGTACTGAAGTATTGATTGTTAAGTGCGGTAAATAGTAACGGCGCTGTCTCACCAGTGATTCGAGCAAAGGCCAGTAGCACACCTGTGGTCAGTCCAGCTCGTGCAGCTTTTACCGTAACTTGAGTGACCAACTTCCATTTAGGAGTACCTAGCGCATAGGCTGCTTCGCGTAGACTATTCGGTACCAGATTCAGCATGTTTTCTGTCGTACGCACGACCACTGGAATAACAATCAGCGCCAATGCCAACGCGCCCGCCCAACCAGAGAAACTTTGACCTTTTACCATCAGTGCGTAGATAAATAGACCGATGACAATCGATGGCGCCGACAATAGAATATCATTTAAAAAGCGTGTGACCTTGCCTAGCATACTGCCTTTAGAAAACTCAGATAAGTAAATACCTGTCATAAGACCAATAGGGGCACCGATAAACAATCCTGAAAACGCCAACATGACCGAACCAACGATGGCATTGCGTAAACCGCCTGCACTCATCGGTGGCGGCGTATCAGCAGTAAAGATTGGTAGCTGCACCATGCCTTGGAAGCCTTCAACAAACAAAGTCACCAAAATCCATGACAACCAAAACAGGCCAAAAACCATCGCTGACATGGCAAAGCCTAGACCTAACTTGTTGGTCAAACGACGCTTGTTATACAGGCTTTGATTGTAGCGGGTAGCGCCGTTTGGCTTAGTAGGTAGTGGTGCATTGATCGCATTGTTAGCAGGCATAATATTTATTTCCCATATCTTTTATCAATATCTATCAATATCTATCAAGGTTCAATAAATCGGTAACAGATCTATCGATTACCTGCTTTGTGATCCATGCGCATGAGCATCAGTTTTGCTAAAGACAGCACAATGAAGGTGATGACAAATAAGATTAAGCCTAGATGTAGTAAAGACGCTAGATGCAGCTCACTAGACGCTTCAGCAAACTCATTGGCCAAGGCCGAGGTAATTGTCACACCAGAAGTGAATAGGCTTGGACTGATATTAAACGCATTGCCAATCAAGAAAGTAACTGCCATCGTCTCACCCAATGCTCGACCCAGACCCAAAATTACGCCACCAACAACACCAGCTTTGGTATAAGGTAGGATAATTTTGAACATGACTTCCCAAGTCGTCGCGCCCATGCCATATGCTGACTCTTTCAGTAAATCGGGTACGACAGAGAAAACATCGCGCATGGTGGCAGCGATGAACGGTATGATCATAACGGCAAGTACTAGGGAAGCGGTAAACATACCCAGTCCCATAGGCGCACCTGCAAACAGCTTACCAATAATAGGCAAAGAGCCGACGTGCTCAATAAACCATGGCTGAATGTGATCACCAAAGAATGGCGCAAATACGAACAATCCCCACATGCCGTAAATGATAGATGGAATACCAGCCAACAACTCAATGGCGATACCAAGTGGTTTTTTGAGGAACTTAGGGCACATCTCGGTTAAAAATATCGCAATACCGAAACTGACTGGAACCGCGATAACAATAGCGATAAATGACGTGACTAAAGTACCGTAAATAGGCGCTAATGCCCCGTATTCATTGGCGACTGTATCCCAGTTATTGCTGGTGTAAAATCCCAAACCAAACTCTTGAATACTCGGCCATGCTCCAACAATTAGAGACACCAAAATGCCCCCTAAAGATAGGAGGACGAGTATGGCAAACGCTTTAGTAGAGTTGACAAATAAAGCGTCGTAACGTTTTTGTTTAGCCAGTTGGGACCTTAAGTCTGTCATAAGTGTCTCAGCATTTAATGGGATGAATCGAAATATTAAAAAGATGTATATCAGGTCTTAACACAACAAACTTAAACGGTATGAGTAAGCATATCTATCGAGATGTATTCATCAAATTTGCTGTGTTAAAACCTCTCAAACAACTACCGGAGAATAGTTATTCGAGAGGATAACTTGTAGGATACTAAATAGTATTTAGCAGAAACAAATTACTGAGCTGGCTTGTAGACAGGCTGTCCATCGCTACCTTTCACTTCGTTCCACTTCTCTTTGAACAAGGCTACTGCCGTGTCAGAGAATGGTACGTAGTCTAGTTCCATGGCGCTGTCATCACCTTGGGTATAAGCCCAGTCAAAGAAGTTCAACACGCCAGCGACTTGCTGAGGATTTTCTGGTTGCTTATGTACCAAGATAAAGGTCGCAGCAGCGATAGGCCATGCTTGGTCAGTTTCAGAGTTGGTGATGACTTTATAAAAGCCTTCTTGTTGTGACCAGTCGATATCACCTGCTGCAGCAAACGTCTCAGCAGATGGCTGTACGATGTTACCAGCTGCGTTTTTCAGCGCAGTATGTGACATTTTATTTTGCTTAGCGTAAGCATACTCAACATAACCGATAGAGTTTTTCATGCGGTTTACGTAGCTTGAAACGCCTTCGTTACCTTTACCGCCTGCACCAGTAGCAGAGGTCGGCCATTTGACGGTTTTATCAACGCCAACAGTGTCTTTCCAGTCTGGTGAAACCTTGGCAAGATAGTCAGTGAAGTTGAAGGTCGTACCTGAACCATCTGAGCGGAATACTGTTGTGATTGGGGCATCTGGCAAGGTCAAATCTGGGTTCATCGCCTTAATCGCAGGGTCATTCCAGTTGCTAATCTTACCCAAATAGATATCAGCTAAAGTCGTACCGTCTAGCTTCAGTGCACCAGGCTCAACGCCATCAATGTTGACGATTGGTACAACACCACCGATGACTGTTGGGAACTGAATCAGACCTGCTTCGTCTAACTCTTCAGGCGTCATTGGGGCATCAGAAGCACCAAAATCTACTGTTTTTGACTGGATTTGTTTGATACCACCAGATGAGCCAATCGATTGATAGTTGACTTGGCCACCAGTCGCAGCATTATAGTCATATGACCATTTCGCATAGATAGGCTGCGGGAACGACGCACCTGCACCTGTAATATTCATAGCGATATTTTCAGCAGATTTAAAATCTGACGTAGCAGTAGATGCTGTCTGAGAGGTTGTTTCAGCTGTTGTCACAGCGCTACTGCTAGTATCAGCAGTTGGCTCCGCCGTATCTGTTGACTTATTACACGCCGTAAGCATTAATGTACAACTGACGGCCACTGCTAATAACGAATAACGCATGTAGGACTCCTGAAGTTTAACAACGGTATAAAAAAGCATTGCTTGTGATATGCGTGTTATCTTGCCAAATCTTTATGACAGTTTAATGACAACTTCTAGAATCCTTCATTCGCTTTACATAATATTTGAATAATTCGTCTACAACCTAGCAGTATTAAGCACTCTCATCTATCAACACTCAGAAAAATTATTCACGAAAATATTGAACCGTGTGTTTGACACGGAATATTTGTATCCAAATACCATTAGCCGTTGGTACAGAATTTTGTTAGTATGGAGGCTGATTTACAACACTGACAGACTCGGGGTGCGGTGTATTTTTGGCTCACTTTATTAAAATTACTTTATTAAAGTAGTCGCCTTGATACATTCGCTGAGAGATCACCCGCCGAACCTGATGCGGTTAGTACCGACGCAGGGAAGTCTTAAGCACTTTGTTATTTATGACAAAGGACGCGTAGAAATACATTTTTATCGTCACTACTGTCTTAATATGCGTGATGCATAGCCAGATAAGAAGAGAGGATATAAAGCTGCGTCCAATATTTGATGAGCACCATGCGCGACGATATTTTTTGGTCGAAGTTGTGGGTTCATGATATAAACTTGTCTAGATGATGGATGGCTACCCCCGCAGATACTGGCGGTGTTGATTTTATTCAAAAAACCAACACGCTAGGACAGCATATGACTACTGCAGACACCACCTCAATTGCACCGAAAGCCCAAACGCATAACCCAGCCGACAACACAACGCTTGCCTCAAATGCTGCTGACACGACTAACGTCAGAGCAGATAAAAAAGCAGATGCGTTAAAAACCCCTGCTCACCGTGCCGCAAGTGATGCCCGTTTCGAAGAAGATGCGCGCGACCTACACCGTATTTTACCTGCCTCAAGAAAAGTCTATATCGAAGGCTCAAGACCTGACATCCAAGTACCGATGCGTGAAATCAGCTTGGCTGATACGCCTGTTGGCGGTACTGGAGATAAAGACGGTGAGCATAATCCGCCGTTTTATGTGTATGACACCTCAGGTGTATATACCGACCCTAATGTCGATATCGACCTCACACGTGGATTGCCAAAACTGCGTGAGAACTGGATCGCAGAACGCAATGATACCGAGCAATTAAACGGCCTATCTAGCTCATACGGACAAGCGCGTGCTCGCGATATCAGTACTGCCAATCTTAGATTTGCTCATATTGATAAACCGCGCCGTGCCAAAGCAGGACAGAACGTCACGCAAATGTACTACGCACGCCGAGGCATCATCACGCCTGAAATGGAATATATCGCCATACGCGAAACGCAAAAGCAGCATGAACTGACCGATATGCGTCAACACGATGGCGAAAGCTTCGGTGCCAATACTCCTCAAATCATTACTCCTGAATTCGTTCGCGATGAAGTGGCGGCTGGACGTGCAATTATTCCAAACAACATCAACCACCCTGAATCTGAGCCGATGATCATCGGGCGCAATTTCTTGGTGAAAATCAATGCCAATATCGGTAACTCAGCGTTAGGTTCATCTATAGATGAAGAAGTATCCAAAATGACATGGGCCACGCGTTGGGGTGCGGATACCATTATGGACTTGTCAACGGGTAATCATATTCATGAAACCCGTGAATGGCTAATCCGTAACTCTCCTGTGCCGATTGGTACGGTACCGATTTATCAAGCATTAGAAAAAGTCGATGGCGTCGCTGAAGACCTAACATGGGAGATATTCCGTGATACGTTAATCGAGCAAGCAGAGCAAGGCGTAGATTACTTTACTATTCACGCCGGCGTACTATTACGCTATGTGCCGCTCACCGCAAAACGTCTGACAGGTATCGTCTCACGTGGTGGTTCTATCATGGCGCAGTGGTGTCTAGCCCATCACAAAGAAAGCTTTTTATATACGCATTTCGAAGACATCTGCGAGATTATGAAGCAGTACGATGTGGCATTTAGTCTAGGTGATGGCCTACGTCCTGGCTGCTTGCAAGATGCCAATGATGAAGCGCAGTTCGGTGAGCTACGTACGCTTGGTGAATTGACCAAAGTGGCATGGGAGCACGATGTACAGGTAATGATCGAAGGCCCTGGACACGTCGCGATGAACCGCATCAAAGAAAACATGGACTTGCAGCTTGAGCTTTGTGCGGACGCGCCTTTCTATACTTTAGGGCCATTAACCACAGATATCGCTCCAGGTTATGACCACATCACCAGCGCCATCGGAGCTGCGATGATTGGATGGTTTGGTACAGCGATGCTGTGCTATGTCACGCCAAAAGAACACTTAGGTCTACCAAACAAAAAAGACGTTAAAGACGGCATTATTACTTATAAAATCGCTGCACACGCTGCTGACCTTGCTAAAGGTCATCCAGGAGCACAGGCACGTGATAACGCACTATCTAAAGCACGTTTCGAATTCCGCTGGGATGATCAGTTCAATCTAGCGCTCGATCCTGATACTGCACGTGAATATCACGATGAGACATTGCCAAAAGACGCACACAAATCGGCACACTTTTGCTCCATGTGTGGCCCTAAGTTTTGTTCAATGAAAATCACTCAAAACGTGCGTGAATATGCAGCAGGACTAGATAAAAATGCTGCTAACCAAAAAGTAACGCCGCAAACGGGTGACCTAACCGATGCTGGTCACCTAATCAAAGAGGTAGATACAGAGCTTGTCGGACAAGTTGGGGAGGCCACTGCTGAGGAAATTCGCCAAGGCATGGCCGAGATGACTAAGAAATATAACAACGAAGGACGTCAGTTATATAAAGAGGTGTAGAGTTAATAACCGATACTTTTAAAATAATAAAAGCCCTACTATTCAAGTATTTTTATACTTATCTAGTAGGGCTTTTTTGCTTATTTACTCATGATTTATGTGCGAATTTTTATTTACTACGTTTACACTTTTGACGCTTCATAAATCTCTTCAATTGAGGCATTAATGGTTTCAGCAAACTCGCTATCGCTTTGTTGCTTACTCAAACCTTCAGTAAAGGCTCGTGAGAAGCTCGCAATCATACCTGGGTTTTGTTTAAGTTTGGCACAAGCATCGCTACGACTATAGCCACCAGATAACGCCACAACTTTTAACACTTTAGGGTGGTCAATCAGCTCCTGATAAAACCCTGCCTCTTCTGGTAACGTCAGCTTAAGCATCACTTGATGTTCATCATTCAAGCGTTCCAGATTGCGCAGTATATCTGTCTTCAACAGTAACTCGCACTCATGCTTTTGAGTGCTCTCAATATTGACCTCTGGCTCGACGATAGGCATCAGGCCTTTTGAGATAATTTGCTTAGCCACATCAAACTGCTGCTGTACCACAAGCTCGATACCATCGACATTTGGCTCATAGATGACTGAGCGCATTTTAGTACCGAATACAGGATAGTTTTTTGCTTTATCTAATAATAGATCTAGATTCGGGATTGGCTTCATAACTTGTACGCCGCTCATTTGCTCAGCCAGACCTTTATCTACCTTTAAAAATGGTACGATATTTTTATCTTCCCATAGGTAATTGGCCGTCGACTTGCCATTGACTTCGCGCTCCATAGTGTCTTCAAACAAGATTGCACCAAGTACACGCTCACTATCAAAACAGTCACACGTCATGATACGAGCACGCATTTCATGAACCAAATCAAACATGGCCTCATCATTATCATAGTCGTCGCTGTTGACACCATAAGTCTCTAACGCTTTCGGTGTGCTGCCGCCACTTTGATCAAGCGCAGCAATAAAACCCGAACTATTTTTTATACGCTGTAATTGCTTATCGTATTCCATTGAGCCTGCATCCTATTTTTATTGGTTAAGTTAAGTATCATAAACTAAGCTTTTTTATTCCATACAAGCCGTGTTATTTGTAGATAACCTTATCATAGGATGATTTGTATGCCTATATAGGATAAGTGACAATATAGTTAAAAAATCATGAAGCCAATATTTTGGACAGAGTGCACTAAGCCAAAAACAGCACCCCTACACAGCAGACTGCCAATACTAACCCTATTATATTGATACGGTTTAGCTGCTCTTTAAACACTCCTACGCCAATCAATGTCGCTACGGCAATAACGCCGACATTCATACCAGTGAAAACAATACTGGGAGAATCATGCAGCACTTGGTGTGCTCGTACATAAGCATAAATATTGCCCATGTTTAATGTGCCGAGCAGCAAGCCTGTCATAAGCGCTTGTTTTTGCCAACGTACCCGTGTGACAAGTAAATAGATTAACAGCAATACACCTGCTACGCCGAAGCTAACCAATAGAGTCAATGGAAAAGCTGCCCCTTGTTTGGCGACTTGTTTGAACAAAATATCAATAACTCCGTAGCCTGCCCATACCCCGAATAACCATAGAGGCGTATGCTTTGCTTGCCGAGTAATATCGTTATGCTGTGGTCGATAGACAAGCGCACCTAATGCCAGAAAACCTAACGCCAGTCCAAGTATACGTGTACCAGTCAGCACCTCACCGAATAGCAGGAAAGCTGCTACGATAGGAATGATAAGTGATAAGCGCTGAGACGCGTCGGTTGCTACCATCCCCACCGCTTCAATAGCTCGTCCCAGAATAATAAATACGGCAGGCAATAGTACCCCAAGCGCGATGATGATGCCCCAAGCGCTATCAAGCGCATGTATAGCACCCACATCAGGTTTTAGTAATACCCAAGTCAGTAAAAAAGCCACAGGATAGCCTGCTACGATGGTCTGACGAATATCTATATTTTTCTGGCGCAATATTTTTAAAAGCACTGAGATAGCGACGCTGCATAGCACCGCTATTATTAAATACATCATTCACTGCTACCTTTTGAACTTCAATGTTGAGTTATTACTGTTTGTCTGTTTATAAAGACCATTAAATAAAATGCCTGCTAATCAGTTGATTTTTGCAATAAAATCATACTTATAAAAGCAATATTCAAACCATGGACAAATTTGGATATAGAATGTAACAAAATATGTTTTCTACAGCAATCTATTTATTATTGTTGTGACTAAGGCACTAAAGACGCAGCTATTCTTAAGTAAATTACAATTAGCATGCAGGTATGATTAGTAATTTTGCTAAAATAGCACCTAATCCCAATCACAAAAGTAAAGATTCTAGATAACGAGTGCTCTCGTTCATCTTGACGTACTGCTATTGATGTTTTATTACTGCCTATGAATGCTTTATTTCGCTTTTTTGAAAACCGCCTACCCGCCTTTCCAGACACACCCATGCCATTGCCATCACCTCGCGATGGTATGCTGAAGTTTTTGTGGGCATGTACCAATGGCTTACGCGGCTGGCTACTAATTTTTATGATTTTGTCCGCTGGTATCGGTATTTACGAGGCCATGCTGTTTGCTTGGATAGGTAATATCGTCGATTGGTTGGGCGTTTATACGCCGCAAAACTTATGGGTAGAAAAAGGCGATATGCTACTCATCATGCTCGCTGTCATGATAGTAAGCCCATTGTGGATTGCCTTGTCATCGTTTATCCACTTTCAGACCTTGCAGGGCGTATTTCCCATGCAGATGCGCTGGCGTTTTCATCAGCGCATGCTTGGGCAATCCATGCAGTTCTATCAGGACGAGTTTTCGGGTCGCGTCTCAGCTAAGGTAATGCAGACAGCCCTAGCAGTACGCGATACCGTAATGACCGTCACCGATATGTTTATGTATGTCTCTGTCTACTTTATCACCTCAGGGGTGATTTTGTTTAATTTAGACAGCTTACTACTCATTCCATTTGTCATTTGGCTGGTCTTGGTTGCCATTACCATTTGGTACTTTATCCCTAAGCTTAAACAAACAGCGATTGTGCAAGCGGATGCCCGTGCCTTGATGACAGGACGAATCACTGATGCTTATGCCAATATCATGACCGTTAAGCTATTTAGCCATTCTCGTCGTGAGCTAGGCTATGCCAAAAATGCCATGGGACAATTCTTAGGTACGGTACATGCGCAGATGCGCTGGGTCAGCTATTTAGAAGTATCGACCCATCTTATCAGTGTGATCTTGGTCAGTAGTACCGCGGGTATTGGATTGTACTTGTGGCAACAAGGCGCAGTTGGTGTTGGTGCCATTGCTGCTGCGACTGCTATGGCATTACGTCTAAATGGTTTGACGCGTTGGATTATGTGGCAGACGGCCAGTTTGTTTGAGAGTATCGGTACAGTTCAAGACGGTATGCGTACGTTGTCAGCACCGCAAACGATCATTGATAAACCTGATGCACCAGCGCTAGCCGTTACGGACGGTCGCATTGTGTTCGACCATGTTGACTTCAGTTATGAGAATGACGAAGAAGACAATGGACAAACTGGCGAGACTGTTGATAGTGCCAACATTGATAAACGCGCTCCTAACTCATATATCAAACTGTTGGACAACTTCCACTTAGATATTAAGCCAGGTGAAAAGATTGGTTTGGTTGGGCGCTCAGGTGCTGGTAAATCAACACTAGTTAATTTATTGCTACGCTTCTTTGATGTGGATAGCGGTAAGATTCTAATTGATGGTCAGGCTATTGATGCGGTTACGCAAGAATCATTGCGTCAACAAATTGGTATGGTGACTCAAGATACGTCGCTGCTACATCGTACTGTGCGTGAAAACATCGCCTATGGTCGTCCTGATGCTACTGACGAAGAGATTATGATCGCTGCCAAACAAGCTCAAGCATGGGATTTCATCAAAGATCTGTACGATGATAAAGGCAATACAGGACTTGATACCCAAGTGGGTGAACGCGGAGTCAAACTATCTGGCGGTCAACGTCAGCGTATTGCTATCTCACGTGTTATGCTAAAAAATGCGCCGATTTTACTTTTAGATGAAGCCACCAGTGCGCTAGATTCTGAGATTGAATATGCCATTACCGAAAGCTTAAATGATATCATGACCGGCAAGACTGTTATTGCTATTGCCCATCGCCTGTCTACTATTGCCGCACTGGATAGACTGGTCGTTATGCATCAAGGCCGTATCATTGAGCAAGGTAGTCATGATGAACTATTGGCATTGAATGGTGTCTACGCTCGACTGTGGCAACGTCAAAGCGGTGGCTTCTTAGGTGAAGACAACTAGGATTCATTAAGTCAGCTCAATCATAAAAAGCAAAACTACAAAAAAATCACTCAAAATAAGTCACAAGGAAGTGTTTATTTTATGGAAGCATTCACAAACCGCATTAATCTTGGCGGAAAACAGGCACGCTATTATGACCTTAGCCAGTTTAATCAGCCGTTAGATTTCAGCTCTACTCCCCGCGCGCCAGCACATTTTTATAGTGGTAATAGTTTTACCGTTGGCACTTATACACCGCTATTAAGTAAGCTAGCCACTGAGTTTGATATCAGCTCACTTGCCCTACGTGGCTACTGGTATGATAAGCCGCAGAGCCGTCGTCTGACGCGCGAGCAAGATGCTGATATGCTGAGTGAGTTTTTAGAAAAGACCCAAGATAAGCCTGTCATAGGTATTGGTCATTCGCAAGGGGCTACGGCTACAGCGATGGCAGCTGCCAAACGTCCAGAGCTATTTTCACAGTTATACTTGATCGAGCCAGTCACATTTACCAAACACCAAGCCACCTTATATAACCTTTTGCCACGCTCTGTCCTACTGAGCCGCGAGCCTTTCAAAAGCACCTTAACTAAGCAATCTACTTGGCCAAGTACCCATAGTTATTACGAGAGCCTACGTGCGCAGCGTGCTTATAAACGTATCAGCGATGAGCACTTGCAAGTATTTGCTGAACAAAGCCTGAGCAAAAACACAGATGGTAGCTATACGCTTATGTTTGCACCAGAACAAGAGCTGGCCAATTATTTTGGCGCACCTCATATCGATGCTGCCCTTAAAAAACTACGCTGTCCCTACACGTTGATTACAGGCAAGCCTACCCTGTTCATCAATGACAAAGTACGCAAGCAATGGAAAAAATTTGTTCCAGATAGCAGTCTTATTTCGCTGACAGATTATGGCCATCTATTGCCAATGGAAGCGCCTGAACTATGCGCTCAAATTATTAACGAGCACTACAAAAGCAGCAAATAAGGATTGATAACGACTGAATTATGACTGACCTCTTTGCCCCTGCACCCACGGATAATTTACTACCCTATGATGGTAAGGTGAATGATTTAGGCGTGATTATCGACGATACCACTGCCCTTTATCACACTCTACTAAATGAGCTACCGTGGCAATCAGACATCGTGACATTATTTGGTAAGACCCATATAACCACTCGGAAAATTGTCTGGATGGGAGACGAAAATGCCAATTATCAATATTCAGGACACGTGCGGCAAACCGTTCCATGGTCAGATGTAGTGTTTCACGTGAAACAGAAAATTGAGCAAGGTTTAGCAGAGATTGGCGTCACTGCCAATTTCAACACCTGCCTGCTTAATTACTATCCTTCTGGCGCTGATGGTATGGGCTATCACGCTGATGACGAAAAAGAACTCGGTCATCAACCAGTCATCGCCTCCTTATCGCTTGGTGCCACACGAAAATTTGTTTTTAAGCATAAAAAAACTCAAGACAAAGTTGAACTTCATCTTGAGTCTGGTCAGCTCGTTGTGATGCACGGTGAAACACAAACCTTTTGGAAACATACGATCACTAAGACAAAGACGGTCGATACTGGGCGAATCAGTCTAACGTTTCGGCATATGCTTACATCTTGACACTATCGCTGACTTAACGAGTCATCTAATTCTTACGCGAGACGATCCAAAAAACGCTCACGGTAACACTGATAAGCAGCTTCACACACATTAGCAGTGTAGCTAGCATTAACACCACCTGCGACTACTGCGCCTACCGCTGGAATAATTTGCGCTGCTTTTGTCTTAACGATGTTAGTGGCTACTTTAGTCGCTGTCTGACGCAGTACACGAGACACGACTTCTTCATTAATCTGATTGAATGCTTGAGTTTCTGGATCTTTAATCATCGCATGAGTGTCATCTAACGCCGCTTTACGCTCCTCAACAGAGGCAGAAGTTGTTACAGCCAACAAAGACATCGCAAATAACTGTTCGCCTTCATCATTGATATCAAAGCCATAGTACGTTGCATATTCTCCAATCGCTCGGAGATTGGCAGTAATAAGCCCAACAACATCAGCAGGGATACCTGCCCAGCCTACGACCCCTGTAGTCACCCCTTGCGCACTGGTTAGCGCTACATATTTGCTTTTGAAAAGCTTAACTTGTTTATCTACAACCGCAATGGGTAGACTTTTGATGTCAGACAGCGTTTTGATAGAGAAGTCGTTAATATCTGCTGCCTCTTGATAGCTATCAATAACGTCTTGAGTATCCAGTGTCCAATTGGCTGCATCACTTAAAGCGATAATCGTTTCCTCAGTTGCTTTTTTTAGAGAATCGCCAAATTGTGGAGCTTCCATCAAAGCATCACCGGCGGCTACCACAGGGGTATTAAGCACTGCGAGCGTCTTATCCAAAATCCCTTTATCGGGGTTCTTCCATGCTTCTATCTCTGCACGAACTTTTGCTTCATAAGCAATGTGGTCAGTTATTTTTTCATTACTGGTCTTATTATTGATAGTCTTGTTGTTGGTAGTCATATTATTTCCTTTATTAGTATCGTTCGCTTTCTATCCTATGATAAATAAGCAAAGACTACAGGGACGTTCTGTTGTTCAAAATAAAACTTTTGTATGATTTGTTAAGTCATCAGTTAAGTTTACTGGGTTTCAACAGACATCCCCTTACTAATAAATCCTACCAAACACTACCTCATAATTAGGCAATCTTGACATTCACTCAGCAGCGGCCAAGACAATCTTGCCAAAAGCATCGCCTTTTTGTAGCTCGTGATGCGCTGCAACAACTTCTGAGAGTGGATAAGTTTTTTGAATTTTTAAAGTTAGCTTACCATCGGCTACTTCCTGTAAAACACGCGCCATATCTTGACCACTACGCTGCGCTTTATAGCCTGCTACTGCTAAGTCTTTTTGCTGACCGGCTTCTTTGAGCTTATCAACCCAGATAGTTGGCAACACATTCACTCGGGCACCTGATTTGAGTACGCTAAGCGCACGGACACCTGCTTCGTCACCGACTAAATCAAGCAGCACGTCAGCTTGTAAGTCAGGGAACGCTTCATCTTTGGTATAATCTATCCAACCCGCTAGCTTAGATACGTCTATCAACTCATCAAGCTTGGCGTACTTTTCTGGCGAGCAAATTACCGTTACCTTGATGTTATCTTGCGCCACCTTATTCATGAGCAATTGGATTAGTAAATGACCGACACCGCCTGCTGGTGCATTAATCACCACATGCTCGCCTGTTTTTATATCAGCAAAATCCACAAATTGTAGTGCCGTTTGTCCGATACAAGGCAAAGCACCTGCCTGCTCTAAAGTGACACCTTCTGGTACTTTCGCAAGCAACTTGGCATCTACTGCCACATATTGCGCATAGCCGCCACCGCTAAAGGTCAAGGCTGCTACTCTATCGCCGATAGCAAACTCATCGCTATTACTGCTGACTATTTCGCCTGATACATCGAACCCTAAAATAGCTGGCTGATCATTCTCAAACTTGTCTTTACGAATGTTCTCTGCACCCCAGCCTTTACCTTGGCGGGTCTTATAATCGACAGGGTTAATTCCAGCATAGGCGATTTTTACTAGCACTTGGTCGTCCTGTAGCTCAGGGACATCAGCACCATCTTGATATTTCATTACTTCGGGCTCACCGAACTCGCGTATGAGTACGGCGTGCTGTGTCTTAGGTATATTGTGGTTAGCTTGTTGATTATTATCAGTAGTAGACGTTGTTGCCATCGTAGAATATCCTTATATTTTGTTTATTAGGCTGTACTTGTTATTCATTTTATTGAAACGTTGTGCTGTTAATATCACTTTCAATCGAGAACATAGTTAATTAATAATATGATCAATAAAGACAATTGTTCATATATCGATAGATTGCCAATATAATACATTTAGACGAATTATTATAGTTAGGTATTAGGGCAACATCAGTTCTGCACTAATGGGCAGGTGATCTGATAGCGAGGACCAAGGTTTTCCAGTGTGTACCCAAGCATCCTTCACAAGCAAATTGCGTACGTAGATACGATCTAAACTAAGCACTGGCAGTTTTGCGGGAAAGGTTGACAACAGCTTGCCATGACAATGCTTGAACGCTTCTATCATACCGAGATCTGACGCCAGTTTGTCACAAGACATCTTTTTCCAATCGTTAAAATCGCCTGCCAAGATGAGCGGTTGATTCGGCGCAATCTCATTTCGCACATAATCACTAATCGCTTGATACTGCTTGATACGATCACGCTCAAATAAATTTAAATGTGCACACAATACGACAACTGGCATCTCCCAACCGATAGGCTTTACCTCACAGTGCAAGACACCGCGCTGCTCAAGCTTATTAACCGTAATATTTACATTGTGTTTGGGGTCTAGCGGAAAGCGGCTCAATACTGCATTGCCGTGGTGGCCGTTTTCGTATTCGGAGTTTTTACCGTAACTGTTTTGCAAATCTAAAAATTCGCCGAACCATTCATGCTGCGATTGATCTGGGTACTCGTTGTATTGCATATTGCGTTTAAGGTTTTGGCCTTGCACTTCTTGCAGGCACAAGACGTCTGAACCCACAGACTCTAGCGCCTGAGCAATACCTTGCATCTTCACTTGGCGATTCAGCGGTGACATGCCTTTGTGGATGTTGTAGCTGGTTAAAACAAAAGAGGTGGTAGTCATAGTTTGGTTAGTTGTACGCTCATTATTTATGGAGTAAAGATCAATAGCTCAGCTACGATAGCATCCATAGTGATTGTAATGACAGACATAAAAAGAGCACTGGCTCGTATTGAACCAATGCTCTCATATTACACCTATGTATTATCAATGGCTAATTCATAAATGGCTGATTCATAAATGAACATCGCGTATAGGTGTCATCGTCAGATTAGTATCGAGTTACTAACGCTATTGGTTGATCTTCACCCATGATGTCTTGTGGCATAAATACAGCTTCGCCGCCATTATGAATGACGTGTTCGATGATTTCACCGATTGCATCATCTGTGATGCCTTCCGTAGTCGCATCATTGGCAGGGCTTAACGTTTGTGCCTTTTCGTCAATTTTAGCGGACTGTATATAACCACGGCGTACATAAAGTGTCTCGCCAGCCCCTTGGAAGGCACTGCGATATACTTCCTGTAAATCAGTCTGCAACATATTCGCACCGCGAGCTTTATCTATTTCACCCAACGCAGCTTTGTGCAGTGAGGTACGATACTCTTCTACGGCTTCTTGCACACTATCTACGATATGCTGAGCGCTACCATCTTCTAGATTGGTCGCATTCGATACTGTAGCAATGATATTATCTGGACGATCACAGATTTCTTTATAGTAGCCAATATTTTTTGCATCACCAACTATGACTAGAGGCATTTTATGCTCGCCCCAGAGTTCTTGGACGCTTTTATCAACTTGGTTAAAGAATTCTTTTAAGTGACTGCTTTCGTTATTTGATGAACGATCTGAGCCACCGTCACCTGTTGTGTATAGTCCGTTATTTTCAACAGGGAACTGAATGTTCTCCATGTTGTTTTGTGCATCATCATCTTTATCGAATTCTCTCACAACACGGTCATTAGATGCTTCGATCAAACGAGCATTGTCACGGGTTAAGACCACCGTATAATAATGAACCGCACTTGCCATATCACGAACCAAGTCACGCGTGGCAAATCTATCTGAGATCACAACACGTTCTGTTGTATCAATTGGCATACGGATGACTTGCACATCATCTGTACTAGCAAATATAGCCAACGTATCGAGGTTATAATTGTGATTGAGCTCACTGATTTTATTTTGAATATTATCTAGAATGGTAGTCGCTGTGCGTTTATCGTACTCTTTCGTCAGACGGTCTTCGGCAACTTTCAATTGATTTTTTAGAGCGATTGGGTCTTGCTCGTTAGCTGGATGTTCACGATGCGTTTTAACAAAGATACTTACTGCAGGGTTAGCTTTAGTTTCACGTAAACTTTTAAGAGTCGCTTTCATATATTGCTCCTTGTTTTATTATCGTTCATTTTTAACTTTATGTATTTCTTCACTCATATACTGTTATGAGCATAGAAGTTTCTGTCCGTGTTTTTCTTGCATCCTGTCGATGCATAATATTTAAATTCCATTATCTTGATGCTAACAGCTATACCCCACTCCCTGTAGGGTTAATTTGCAAGCAAATGATAGCGCTTTGTAAGTAGAGCACTCTATATTGTTAAAGAAATGCCTTAGCGAGCATAGCTACATATTTGGATAATTATTTTGAGATGTTGAATCTAAATACCAGAATCTCGAAATTTACTTTCAGATTGCTAGCACTGTCCTAATTACTTGAATCGTATAAAAGTGCTTAGGTTGTATTTTTACCAAACGAACCCATCTTTTATATAATCTATATATAAAATAAGAACACACTGTATATTTCAATAGTAGCCAGACTTTTCTCGTTTTGATTAATAATAATTCATTGATATCGGATACCTATATGACACCTTCTCCTTTAGATTTACGCCTTGTCGATTTTGCCGACACTGCGCCACATACGTTACAGAACCAAGTGATTGATGCTATTGATGCTGCCAATGCTTTTTTAGATACCTTAACCGCGATAGAAAGCGATAGTACTGAAAAAACAAGTGCTGAAAAAATAAGCGCTGAACAAGCTCTGGCAGATGTGATGAGCTTTGACCATATTAATCTGGCATTAGATCGTAGCTGGGGTATTTTGTCGCATCTCAATAGCGTGATGAGCAATGATGAGATTCGTCATGTCCACCATGAGCTGCTACCAAAGCTATCTGCTTACGGTACGCGAGTTGGCCAACATCAGCCATTGTTTAATCGCTATCAAGCTATCGTCAATGACACAGATTTCTTTGCTGCGTTAGAGCCTGCTCGTGCACGTGCAATCGAACTGGCATTACGTAGTTTTGAGCTATCAGGCGTTGCGTTACCTCAAGCTGAGCAAGAAAAGTTTGCCGCTATCCAAAGTGAGTTATCTACCTTGTCTGCAACCTTTTCGGACAATATCTTGGATGCAACACAAGCATTTGCCCTGCCTTTAGAAGACTCTCAGTTAAAGGGGTTAACAGAGAGCGGTTTGGCACTATTGGCAGATGCAGGCGAGCAATACAAAGCGCGTGAGCTTGCTAGCGGTGCTCTTAGCCAAGCCGATATAGATGCACTTCCAACGCCTTATTATGTGGCCAGTTTAAATATTCCTGTATATCTAGCGATCATGACTCATGCGGACGATCGTAGTCTACGTGAGACGCTTTATCGTGCTTACGTTACGCGCGCCTCTGAATTTGATACGCATACCAATGCAAAAGGTAATTCATTAAATAATGCTGACAATATGAGTCAAATACTCTCATTACGTGAGCAAAAAGCCAAGCTACTTGGTTTTGCAAATTATGCTGAAGTATCGCTATCGACCAAGATGGCAGACAGCGTCTTAGAAGTTGAAACATTCTTACGTGACTTAGCAACGCAAGCAACCCCTGCTGCCAAAGCAGATTTGGCACAGCTACAAAAATATGCTAGCGATTATGGCATTGACGAGTTGCAACCGTGGGATAGCGCCTATATCGCTGAAAAGGTAAAACAAAGTGAGTTCAGCTTATCGCAAGAGGAGATTCGCCCATATTTCCCATTACCCAAAGTGATTAATGGCTTGTTCACTATCGTTGAGCGTCTATACGGTATCAAAGTACAAGAGCAAGGTCATAAAGATGCAGAAAGTGACTCAGTCTCTCGCTGGCATGACGATGTGAGTTTTTATCAATTATTCGACGCTGATGATCGCTTGCTTGGTGGCTTCTACTTTGACTTATTTGCACGTAGTGGTAAGCGTGGCGGTGCATGGATGAGTGGTTTCCAATCTCGCTATAGCTATGAAGAAAAAAACCATCAGCAGCTGCCCGTTTGCTTTATGGTTGGTAATTTCACGCCAGCACTTGATGGCAAACCTAGTTTATTGACCCATGATGAGGTACTAACTCTATTCCACGAGTTTGGTCATGGCTTACATCATTTATTAACCCAAGTGACGGTCGGCGATGTCGCTGGTGTCAATGGTGTTGAGTGGGATGCGGTCGAGCTTCCTAGTCAGTTTATGGAAAACTGGGCTTGGGACGCTGAAGGTATCGCTCTTATCAGCAGTCACGTTGAGACTGGTGAGCCATTACCTAAAGACAAGCTCGATGCACTACTAGCAGTGAAAAACTTTCAAAGCGGCATGCAAACACTGCGTCAGATTGAGTTTGCTCTATTTGACTTACTCATTCACGCTCATACGCCAGCACTAAGTTACGATGGTATTTTAGAAACGCTCAATACTGTCCGTCATGATATCTCCGTTATGCAAACACCTGACTATAACCGCTTTGCTAATGGTTTTAGTCATATATTCGCGGGTGGTTATGCTGCAGGCTATTACTCATATAAATGGGCGGAACTGCTATCAGCTGATGCGTTTAGCAAGTTTGAAGAAGACGGTATTTTCAACCCAGCGACAGGCAAAGCGTTCCGTGAATCTATCTTATCTGTTGGCGGCAGTTTCCCAGCGAAGACCAACTTTGAAAACTTCCGCGGTCGTAGCGCCAGTATCGATGCCTTGCTACGTCATAATGGTTTCACTGATGTTAAAAATATTGATGCGGCAAATACTCAAACGACGCGCGAGGTCATTTAAATGCGTTATCAATCATCTAGTCCCAAGCGCCGATTTTTAGCAGGGGTACGTTGTCCGAAATGTCAGGAGATGGACGCTGTGGTGCAAGTCAATATCGTCACTCCTGCCCCAGATGAGTATATTGAATGTACTCAGTGCGGACATACAGAGCACCGACCCGACTCTGAGGCCATTAGTACCAAGAACCATTTAGAAGATCAAATGGCTCGTGATGCGATGGCGACTGGCACCAGCGGCACTGTAAAATTTAAGCCTTAGTTATTTAGTTTTCATATCTAAAAACAGATTAAATCCTTTATTATTTAATGGTCTATTAAGCCTATCTATCAATAGATAGGCTTTTTATTTTGAGTTTGCTATAGTATGGCTACTTATATTCTTGACATGAATCGATCATAATATGAAACCAGACAACATCCGGCCTTCATCAACCCGCGCTTCCAAGAAAAAACAGACTAAAACACGTCAGAAAATTCTGGCAGTACTTATCTCCATATTGTTACTTATCGTCGTTGTCTACCTTATCGTAGGAAGATCTGGCACTCAGTCCATACTCCCTGTAGATGACGCCACTTCGGCACCAGTAACTGAGCAAACGCCGACAGAGTCAACAACAGACAATATATCTGAGACAACAGATGACTCTGTGATTAACGATGGTGTGCTCATGGATGAAAACTCTGGAGCAGCCAATAATGACAGTACCGCGATACCAAATCCTACTGCTATATTAGATGCACCTCTACCAGAAAATGACAGCTTGGCTAAAGAAGAGATTGATCGTTTAGAAGATGAACGTCAGCGACTGGCCGAACAAGAAAAGTTAGCCGCTGAACAAGTGGCTATGAATAAGCAATTGACTGATATGAAGGCCGAACAAATTGCGCTACTCGAACAACAAATTGCTCAGTTAGAAGCAAACGACTCTAATAAAGCGACGGTTCAATAACCGTATACTTGATTTGGTTTTAGAGAGGCTTACAATGGCGATTTTGCAATTCACACATGCCTCTATTTTAAATAGCAATGCGCAGTTGCTTGTTTTACCTGTCAACAATGCTGGTGTCGTTTTAGATCCTGTACTCACACGAGCGAAAACTCTATTTCCTGATAATTATAGTCGCTATCATCGTGCGTGCCGCGATGGTAGTCTGAATGTTGGTAGCTGCTTAATTAATAAGCGTACACGTGAGCAGGTCGGCCTTGGTATCAGTAGTAACGGTAACCAGCCAAACTATATTGCTAACCTCGTGATATCAAACCACCCTTATCATCCAGCGCGCACACGTTGGCTGACTGCTGCCTTGACTGATTTACAACAGCAAATAATGCCGCTTATACGTTACCAAGGCATACGCAGAGTTGCATTGCTTGCGCGGCCACTTATCTCAGGCAGACCACGTGATATCGTATCCAGTGAAAGCACTACAGTAGATACCCTGCCTTTAGACTGGCATGCTGATACTTTGCCATTACTAACTGAGTACTTACAAGACCTACCAAAACTTCGTATCGATATACACCTGCCTAAAAGCATTGAGTTATAAATGGCCTTTTAGCTAGCCAGTCATCATCTTTTTGGACACATAAAAAAACCGCCTTGAATACTCATAACGAGCATTTCAAAGCGGTTTTTTCTTATTTAAACCACATCAGATATTGAGTATTAGTTCTGCTCAACACCTTTCATAGTTAGTTTGATACGACCACGGTTGTCAACGTCTTGTACAAGTACTTTAACGACCTGACCTTCTTTTAGGTAGTCTGACACATTCTCTACGCGCTCTTCTGCGATTTGTGAAATATGTACTAGACCATCAGTGTTTGGCAAGACATTTACAAATGCACCGAAGTCGACGATACGAGCAACGGTACCTTCATAAGTTTTACCAACTTCAACTTCAGCAGTTAGTGCTTCGATTTTACCGATAGCTGCTTTGGTCGCTGCTTTGTTTTCACCAAAGATACGGATAGTACCTGCATCATCGATATCGATAACTGCGCCAGTTTCTTCCGTTAGCTGACGGATAGTTGCGCCGCCTTTACCGATAACGTCACGAATCTTGTCTGGGTTGATTTCGATAACCGCGTAGTTTGGTGCATGAGCATTGATTTCAGTACGGCTCTCAGGCAATACTTGGTTCATTGCTTCTAGGATATGGATACGACCTGCATGGGCTTGTTTAAGCGCTTGCTCCATGATATCAGGGGTAATACCTTCGATTTTGATATCCATCTGAAGTGCAGTGATACCATTTTTAGAACCGGCTACTTTAAAGTCCATATCACCTAGATGATCTTCATCACCTAAGATATCTGACAATACAGCAAAACGATCGCCTTCTTTAACCAGACCCATCGCGATACCAGCAACTGGTGCTTTTAAAGGTACGCCTGCGTCCATCAATGCCAAGCTTGCGCCACAAACAGAAGCCATAGAAGATGAACCGTTAGATTCAGTAATTTCTGATACCACACGAATCACATACGGGAAACGCTCACTATCTGGCAACATCGCTTGTACACCGCGGCGTGCTAGACGACCATGGCCGATTTCACGACGTTTTGGAATACCTTCACGGCCCGTTTCACCAACTGAGAAATGCGGGAAGTTATAATGCAGCATGAAATGGTCACGAATCGTACCACCTAGTGAGTCAATCATGTTGACGTCACGGCTGTTACCAAGTGTGGTAGTAACCAATGCCTGCGTCTCACCACGTGTGAACAATGCTGAACCATGCGTATATGGCAATACACCAACTTGTACGTCAAGCGCACGAACTGTCTCAGGGTCACGACCATCGATACGCGGCTTACCTGACAAGATGTTGTCACGAACAGTACGATATTTAAGGTCGTTATAGATTTCTTTAAGCTCAGATACGGTATCAGCATAAGTTTCTGACTCAGCATCACCAGCAAGTGCATCAATAATTGACTGCTTAATTTCATCAAGCTTCGTGTAACGTGCTTGCTTATCAGTAATGGTATAAGCGTCAGCAACTTGCTCGCCGAACTGTTCTTTCATGCTGCTAGTAAGTGCTTGATCACGCTCAGGAGCAGAATATTGCTGCTTAGCAGTGCCAATTTCTTCAGCCATTGAAGCAATGTTATCAATAACGATTTGTTGTTGCTGATGGCCGTACAATACTGCACCTAACATCTGGTCTTCTGACAGCTCTGCCGCTTCAGACTCAACCATCAATACCGCAGACTTAGTACCAGCCACAACCAAGTCTAGATCACTGGTTTCAAGCTGCTCAGATGTTGGGTTTAGAACGTATTCGCCGTTAATGAAACCAACACGAGCGGCAGCAACAGGACCATTAAATGGCGCATCAGAGATAGCCAATGCTGCTGAGGCACCGATTAGTGCAGCGATATCTGCAGACTGAGTTTTATCTGATGATACAACTGTTGCGGTGATTTGGATTTCGTTTACGTAGCCTTCTGGGAATAGCGGACGAATCGGACGGTCAATCAAGCGTGAAGTTAAGGTTTCAAATTCGCTCGCACGGCCTTCGCGTTTGCCGTAAGCACCTGGGATTTTACCCGCTGCATACATTTTTTCTTGATAATTAACCGTTAGCGGAAAGAAGTTTTGACCTTCTTTAGCTTCTGATTTTACGACTGCTGCAACTAATACTGTTACGCCGCCCATATGTACTAAAATAGAGTTTGCTTGACGGGCAATACGGCCTGTCTCGATAACAACCTGCTGGTTGCCATATTGAAATTCACGCTTAATGGTGTTGAACATTGTCATATAATCTTCCTAATGTTGACTGACAAAACTGATATCAGCGTCAAAAAAAGCTGATATCTGTCATTAAAATTCTGTGTATATGGCTATCAGTTGACATGTTTTCTATTAGAAATCATCGAAACCAATGCCAATAACGTTACTTGGTTGTCTCATATATTTGTCTGAGTTAGACATCGTACTATTATGTATATTCGGTCGTGCAATTTTGGCTTTACTATAAATACTATCAAAAAGACATTAAGTCAAAAGACTTCGATGCTAAAAACCCTACAGGCTATTTTCTGAACTTTCAAATATCAGCTATCTGCGCTGATTACCAAGCCAAATAACAAATATCTTATTAATAATCGCCATATCTGTAGCAGATGCGCTATCAAACTCACAAGGCATTATTTTACAGTGATTTATAGCCATTGACCAATTAATTGCACAGTAGCGCAATTATCGTCAGAAAATACCGTATTTGAGGCTTGGTTAGTACAGTTTATACCAATATTCCTCTTAACTATTCTATAGAAGGAGTTATAGCTCTTACTATTTGAGCACGGTATCTAAAACGAATAAGCATAAAAAAACGGCGTGAAACTATTCCACACCGTTTTTAGAAAAATCTATTTTATCGATAATAACAAACAAGTTCCAAGCGATTTAGCAAAAAATTCAGCGTCCACTCGTACTATTGTCGTTAGATTAACGACGTAGACCTAACTGGCTGATTAGAGTAGTGTAACGACCAAGGTCTTTACCTTTCAAGTAATCAAGCAGTTTACGACGCGTGTTAACCATACGGATAAGACCGCGACGGCTATGATGGTCAGCTTTGTGTGCTTTAAAGTGGTTCTGCAAATCATTGATACGAGCACTCAACAAAGCTACTTGAACTTCTGGAGAACCAGTGTCGTTTTCGCCACGTTGGTATTGAGCGATGATTTGTTCACGATCGGTATTAGTTAGCATAAATATCTCCGGCAATGCTAATAACTTTAAAAAATGGACTGCAATTTGAGTCAGTATTAAAGCAATAGAATAATAAATAAAATAACCTGTACGCCATTCAGGACAACCCTGCATTACTAGAGTTGACCTAGTGTACGACAAGCTCGGTTAACAACCATTTAATGTATTTTGAATCGTACATTGTATTTAGCTATAGCACTACTTAATCAAAGCAATGGGCCAATTACGGTACATCATTCAAAACCTAATTTAAATGTGGGGTAATTATAGCAAAAAACTACTGAACTAGCAGCAGTTTTTCATAATACTTGTAAAGCTACCTTTGGTCTCTGGTAACTAGTATTTGATAGATAACTATCTATTAAATACTAGTTACTTATTAACGTCAGACTCTGTCGCATTGCCGCCTAGCTCATCATCTTCAAGAGGCGCGGCAGTAGTCACTTCCGCTAGACTATCTGGGGCGGTATGTTCACTTGGATTGATTTCTTCTGCAAGCTTTTCAATCTCTTTTTCCTGCTCGTCCATATTGTTCGGTGAATTACTCATATTAGCTCCTGAATTATTATTTTGTGGACTAACTGTAGTTGCACTCATCGATCATAAGACGTGCAAACTATAAACATATCAATGCCACCTATTACAGGTGGCATATTAAAAACCTACTTGTCTTCTTTCGCGTTTTCTAAATTAGCTGCGATACGTTCTGCTGCTGCTTCACTATTTTCATTATGATTGTCTTCAGTTTGGCTTTTGAGCGCCGCTTCTGCTGAATCAGAACGTTGTTGCTCAAGCTTAGTATCGTTTGGATTAGAGTTTGACATAGTATCTTCCTTAGTTATGGTTATAAATGTTAATTATAAAAATTTGAAATTTAATAGTACTTAGATAATTAGGCTTGTTTAATTAGAAGTCGAAAGTCTAAGATAATGCTTCATCTATGGCATCAACAAAATTAGGAATATCGTCTGGGTTACGCGAAGTAATAAGGTTACCATCTACTTGTACTGTCTTATCTACGTAGTTTGCTCCAGCATTTTCTAAATCTAGTTGCAAAGTAGGATAAGCGGTGAGTGTTTTGCCTTTAGCAATACCTGTATTTATGAGAACCCAAGGAGCATGACAAATAACAGCTAATGGCTTTCCTGCTTCATTAATAGCATTGATAATTTGATGAGCCTTTTCGTTACCACGAATAGTATCTGCGTTCACAGTACCACCTGGTAAAACCAATGCATCATACTCAGAAACGTCAGCATCTTCTGCAAAGATATCAGCAGTAAAAGTATCACTCTTATTTACGTCTTGCTGCATGGCTTGCACTTCTTTTTTATCATTTGTTGTTATGAGAAGTGTTTTGTAGCCTTTGTCTTTTAGCTGATTATTAACGTCTTCGTACTCTGCTTGTTCGAAGTGGTTATGCAGTAAAAAAGTGATCGTTTTCATAACTTTCCTTCTTCTTATCTATTAGTTTTTGTGAGCCAGTATATTTTTATAAGCTAATTTTATTATTATTTGGTAGTACATTTTCCTTTAAACTATTTTATTTTTATTTGAATGCGTCCTTTCTGCATTGGTTTTTACTTTTAATTGTTTATCGTTTTAGTTATTAAC
>Ga0098066_1000037_pt1 | contig 53245 bp, 50 predicted proteins | sample 25BtaG_FD_76332 | JGI IMG/M metagenome (GOLD analysis project Ga0098066, IMG submission 76332) | Marine viral communities from Cariaco Basin, Caribbean Sea - 25B_WHOI_OMZ_CsCl | ecosystem: Environmental > Aquatic > Marine > Oceanic | place: Caribbean Sea: Cariaco Basin | collected 2014-11-08
CGGAATCAGGCGCAGCAATACCACGGTCAGGATGATCGTCAGCGGCAGGGCCACCCACATATTCAGGACACCAAGCGCCCAGACACCGGCAAGGGAGGTCAGTATGCCGACACCATAGAGCCCCAGAATCTTGCCGAAGGCTGACAGCGGGTTACCCGGATTGGGCGTGACCACTTTCAGGTTGTTCATGCCAAACCAGCCGGCAAAGGCAAGGGGAATCAGGAAGATCAACCAGATGAAGCCGGCGTTCTGAATCCAGGTGTCTGTGCCCGCCTCGATACGACCGATCAGTGTGCCGCTGGGGTTTTGCAGCTGCATCGGATCACCAGCCAGTGCACCGAAGATGCCCACTGTCATGACCAGCGGGATCAGGATCTGCATGGTGGTAACACCGAAATTGCCCAGACCGGCATTCATGCCCAGGCCGTAGCCCTGTTTGCTCTTGGGGTAGAAGGCGCTGATATTGCTCATGGAGCACGCAAAGTTGCCGCCACCGATACCGGAGAGCAGGGCCAGGGCCTGGAACACGATGAACGGGGTATCGGGGTTCATCAGTGCGATGCCGGTGCCCAGGGCCGGAATCATCAGCAATGCAGTGGTCAGGAAGACCGTGTTGCGGCCGCCGGCAATCTTTATCATGAACGACGCCGGTATGCGCAGGGTCGCACCGGCGAGGCCGGCAATGGCCGTCAGGGTGAACAGCTGTTCCACCGTGAACGGAAAGCCCAGGTTCTTCATCTGCGTGGTGATCATCCCCCACATCAGCCAGATGGCGAAGCCCATCAGCAGGCTGGGGATGGAAATCCACAGGTTGCGGGAGGCAATGCGCTTGCCTTTCTGCTCCCAGAATTCTTCGTTTTCGACATCCCAGTGTTCGATGTCTGCGTTGGTCTTGGCCATAGATTCGACTCCCTCGGTTAACGTGCCTGGTGGCGCTAACGCCGGATTTCAGGCTTCTCCCGTGCATTGTGCAAAGGTCGTCGGGGGATGATTCTTGATATTGCTCAAGGACAAAGTTCGCTGACCGGGACTGTTTTTTTGAGGCCTCAATGGGGTGCTTTTCTTTTTGTTTAATTGATTTAAAAACAGTAGGTTAGTCCGGTGGTATTACCAACTGGGTAATGCGCTGGCCAGAGAGGGAAATAGAGGTAGCCAATCATTTCCGACCCCTGGTTCCGTGCAGCCAGAGCATTATCAGCTGACCGGCCACGATCAGGTAGGCAAGGCTCCAAAGGCCAGCGGAAGACCAGAGCAGGGCAGGCTCGGCAAACGGCGTCGAGCCCGCGAGGTAGCGGGTAATGGCTGCAGCCGAGGTAAGCAGGCCGACTGCCAGTGCCTGCCATGTGGGGGGGAAGCGGCGGTAGGCCCGTTGCCACGCCAGGCGCAGCATGACGCCAGTAGACAGGGTGCCCAGGGCCCCTACCGTGATCAGGTGCAACGCGGGTGCTGCCGGCTTTCCTGCCAGCAGGTGCCAGGCGGTTATGGCACTGCCGGCCGCGAGCCAGCCGTAGCCAGTGGCCAGCATTAGCAGGTCGGGACGTTCCGGGCAGTGCCAGATCTTCCAGCGCACGATGCGTACCAGGATCAGCCCGGCGACCATCAGCAGTGGCAGGCCGGTGAGCCAGTCCGGCACAACCGCAAGGCTGAGAACGATGGTTGCTCCCAGGAGAATGATCAGTGCAGCTTCCACCCTGGGCTGGACACGGGCTGTTAGCGGAATCCCCTTTTTTTCCAGGGTGCCGGCGACGGCGGGTGCGATCAGCCGGCCACCGATAAACGTCATCAGCAGTAGCAGGCCCAGGATCGCGGTTTGCATCAATTGGTAGGGATCGGGTGCGAATGGCCCGCCCCGGTAGTTCAGCGTACTGGCGAGCCAGAATGCAGGCGCAAGCAGGCAGATCGTCAGGATCAACGGCGCCGCCGTTTTATTGCGCCACTTCTTCGCGGCACTGAACCGGGGTACCACGTACCAGGCCAGAACAAGGGCAAAGGCAGGACTGAGTACCTCGGCGTACCAGCTATCAGGTGCCAGTAACCAGCTCAGCCTGGCGGCCAGCCACAGTGCCAGAAGGGCCAGGACCCGGGCGCGAGGTTGCGGGCCGAGGGTGTAGCCCGCTACCAGCACCAGTGCAAAACCGAAGATCAGCTCATGTCCGTGCCCCGCGGCCAGTAGTCCCGGAGGCCATCCGCGCCCGGAGGCCACCGCACTGACAGACAGGGGCACGGCCAGGGCCGCATACAGGGCGGCTGCGGGGAAGAATAGCCAGAACGCCTGAACAGTGGTCTTGACCGAAGTCATTGCGGATCCTTGACGGATTTATGGATCAAACCTAAAAGAATAAATGAAATGTATCATAATTTTTGTCAGACACTGGCTGGTAACTGCCGGCTTGTGGATGCAGGAGGTCGTATCATGAACATCAGCAACCTTATGCGCTTGCCGTTTGCCAATGGCGAGGGGTGGCGTGAACTCAAGCGGCTGAACTTCTCTATACCCTTCCTGGCCTGGGTCGTGGTTGTGCCCATGTCTTTCCTGCCGCCGGTAATGCTGTATTACGCAGGCACCCAGTATGGCGATGCGTTCATGTCCGGCTTTGGCGATAAGGAGTGGCGGCTGATTACCACCATTTTGTTCCTTGCTGAGCTGCTGACCTTCTTCGTGATGGGTTGGCTGATCCAGGCTGTACTGGAGGCCCAGAAGCTGAGCATCAGTTACCAGGACGCCTACCTGCTGGCGGCCGTTGCCCCGCTGCCGCTCTGGCTGTCGTCACTGGCGCTCTGGGTGCCGGTGCTGGCGGTGAGCGTGGTGGCAGTTTTTGTCGGCTTGTTCCTGTCCTGCGCCCTGATCTATCAGGGTATCCGGTTTTTGTGCGGCCGGGGCGACAACGACATCGAAACCATGTCCGCCACGTATACCGTAATGGCTGCCTCGGTGTTGGCCTGGGGCGTGCTGATGGCGATGGTCTGGGCGTTCTGAGACTGATGGGGGTGCTGAGCGGCAGTGACCCTAGGCCACGTGAGGCAGCACACCGAAATAAATCGCGCTGAAGTGACAGGCACTGCCTCCGACGACGAACAGGTGCCAGATGGCATGCATGTAAGGAGTCCGGTCCAGCAGGTAGAAAACCACCCCGACGGTGTAGACCAGGCCGCCGGCAATGGTGAGATGAAGCGCGGTTTCACTGAGGCTGTTCACCAGGTCTGCTGAGGCGAACACGATCAGCCAGCCCATCAGAAGGTAGATCCCCACACGAACCAGCCGGAACCGGTGCCTGAAGACCACTTTCAGAATGACGCCCGTAAGGGCCAGGGACCATATGATGGAGAAGAATGTCCATCCGACAGTACCCCTCATATTGACCAGCAGGAAGGGTGTATAGGTGCCGGCAATAAGCAGGAAGATGGCGCAGTGGTCCAGTGTCTTGAAGGCGGACTTCAGCTTCGGGTTCTTGCTGCCGTGGTAAAATGCGGACGAGAGGTAAAGCAGGACAAGGGTGGCGCCGAAGATACTGAAGCTGGTGACCTTCCACGCATCCCCCATCTGACCTGCCGCCATCACCAGGACAATGGTTCCAATCACGCTGAGAATGGCTGCCAGGCCATGGGTGACACTATTGAGCCATTCTTCAACACGGTGATGGATGGAGTCCGCACGGGCTTCGATAATCGTCATGGAGGCATCCCGGGGCCGAATTCGGGTTGTTTTATTGAACGTATCACAACTAGGCCAGCATACCGCTGTGCGTCCCGACTGTCAGGGGGCACTGTGTTCAGTCTGGTTGCGGATGACTGCGGTAGCCCGAAACCGGAATCATTGAAACATCAGGGAGTTACCTTCTGCCTGGTGCCCAGGACCGGTTTCGTTGCTGGCTGATTAAAAAATGGTCAATTTCTACGGCGTGATCCAGGTCCGGATTCGTGGTCGGGTCACTTACCGGTTTTTGCGTTCTTGAGACGGGAGAAGGTGGCCGGCACCACGCCAAGCCAGGCCGCAAGCTGGTTATCGGGCACCCGTTGGACCAGTTCCGGGTATTCCTCCAGCAGCAGCTGGTAACGCTCCTTCGCTGGCATGGTTTGTTTGCGAAATTCCCGCATGCTGGTCAGTTCCGCCAGTTCTTCAGTGAGTGACAGGGCAAACCCCGCCCAGGCGCCTTCGCCCCGGGCGGTGACGGCAGAGCGAAAGGCCGGGAAGCTGGCCGTCCACAGGGTGCAGTTGGTGACCGTGGTCAGGCACAGGGTATTGCGGCGGGTACGCGTGCGACCGAAAACGGGCCATATCAGGTCACCTTCGGAGAAGAAGTGATGTACCGCGATGCGGCCGGACGGTGCCTCCCGGTAGAGTCGCATCACACCGTACTGGATCAGGTAGACCTGGCTCCAGGGTGCGTCGTGGACTTCCAGGGTGGTCTCCGGCTCCAGCTTGCGCTGCTGGAACAGGCCGGCCAGGTCCCCCAGAAAGCGGTTATCCGGGGATTCGCCGTGTTCGTGGTCCAGGCGCATACCAAACACCCGGCTCAAACTGTTGACCAGGGCAAGGGACGCCGGCGGCGCTGATTGGCGCAGGATCTCCGGGTGCAGGGAGTCCAGCAGGCAGGGTGACGACGCCGGGGCATCGTATCCGGTATCTTCGTAGCCTTCGCTCATGATGGGCACCAGACTCTGAGTGAATACTTTGCCATTATTCCACTATTCGCAATGCATGTTAAGGCGGGTGGCCTGATCGTCACGGAGTGGGGCCCTCCCGGCAGCAACGGGTCTCGCGAATCAGTGACTGGTGCCTTCCTCGTAGTGGATCTTGTTCCAGACATTGTACTTGCCGGAAGGCTTGTTCATGGGGATGCGCTTTTCTTCTTCCAGGGTGTCCGCATCATAGACGATGACTGCGCCGTCCTGGTCCCACACGCTGAGCAGCAGTTTTTCGCCGTACCGGTCAAATTCCACGTGGGCAGCGACTTTACCAGGCGCCGGCTGCAGGGTTTTGACGATCTCCAGGGCCTGCTTGTCGATGACGTGGACTTTGTCTTTGTTGGGGCCGAAGAACACGTCCACCCAGGCATAGCGGGAGTTTTCGTGGCTGCGCATGAAAAAGCCCGGCCCGGCGGTTTCCAGGGTCTTAATGACTTGCCAGTTGTCCATGTCGATGATGGATACGGCCGCCGCGCGGAAGTGGGGTGTTGCCATCACCCGCCGGCCTTCATATTCCCAGGTAATACCTGAGCCCAGATGGGGCATGCCGGGCAGGGGCAGGTCTGCCACGGTTTCACCGGTGTCCAGGTTGATCACCATGCCGTGCTTGCCATCCCGGGCGGCGCCGATCAGGTGGTCATAGCCCGGGTCAAAGAAAAAGTCGTCCAGCCAGGTGTCGGTCTGTATCCGTCGGACGCTGGCCATGCCGTTTACCACGGTGATCTCCCAGGCTTCGGGAATATCCTTCAGGGCTGCAATAAAGCTGTCGCGGGGCGGGGCGGTGTAGACGGCGCTCACCCGGGAAGTTTCGTCGCCGCTCGCCACGGGGAGAACCTCCAAAAGTTCGAGGTTGTCCGCATCAAACAACACCAGGGTGTGGGGCAGGTAGTTGGCTGCCATGACATAGTTGCCGTCGGCGGATACGGCGATGTTCCGCATGTTGATACCTGCCCGGACCTCGGCAGTGACCTTCAGGTTGTACAGATCGTATTTGGTGATCCAGCCATCCCGGGAACCGAAGTAGACAAAACGTCCGTCGGGGCTGTATTTAGGGCCGCCATGCAGTGCATACCGGCTGGCAAACCGGTGGATGGGCTCCATGGAATCGCCATCCAGCAGGGTGACGTGGTGGTCGCCGATTTCCACCACCAGGAACAGATTCATCATATCTGCGTCATAGGCGGGCTCGTCGGGCAGCGTCCCCGTCGGGTGGGGCAACAGATGGCTGTCGGTTATGTCTGTCTTTTCCCACGTCGGGTTAGTTGCCGGCGGCTGGTAGATATACTCGGCCAGGGCAGTGACGGAGGCTTCATCAAGTACATTCCCGAAGGCTGGCATCTGGGTGGCGGGCCGGCCATGCTGTATGGCTTCCTCGGCCTGGGGCTTCTTCAGGCGGGAGAGGTTCTCCGGTAACAGGGCCGGACCCATGCCGCCGAGTCGGTCCGCACCATGGCAGCTGGCGCAATGTTGCTGGTACAGGGTTTCGGCATCGGTTGCCGCGTGCAGAGTTGCGGGTAGCAGCAGGCTGGTCGCCAGCGCCAGCAGGGTTTTCTTGCCAGGACTCACGCCGGTCTGCCTCCTGCGGAAAGGGCCGGTTGCGGCGCGGGAGCATGGGTCCAGCCGCTACGGGCCGGCTGGGCCAGTGACGCTGCCAGTTTCACCACCTCACCAACGATGATAAGGGTGGGGGGCTGGAATCCTTCCCGGTTGATGGTCGTTTCAAGCCCTGAAAGGGTCGTTACCGCCATGTGCTGCTGCGGCGTGGTACCGCGCTCAACCAGCGCCACCGGACAAGTACCCGGCAAACCGTGGGCGGTCAGCTCCCGCACAATGGTGGGGGCGTTGTGCAGGCCCATGTAGAACACCCGGGTCTGGCCCGGGGCGGCCAGCACCTGCCAGTTCAGCTCCAGGGCCTGGTCAGACTTGCGGTGTCCGGTGACAAAGGTGACGCTCTGGGCATAGTCCCGGTGGGTCAGGGGAATGCCACAGTAAGACGCGCAACCGGCGGCGGAGGTAATGCCCGGAACCACCTGGAAGTCGATGTCGTTCTCCACCAGGAATTCGGCTTCTTCACCGCCCCGCCCGAAAATGTAGGGGTCGCCGCCCTTGAGGCGAACCACCCGGCGTTGGCGGACCGCCAGCTGTACCAGCAATTCGTTGGTTTCCTCCTGGGGGACGTAGTGGCAGCCGCTGGCCTTGCCCACATGAATCAACTCGGCCTTCGGGTTGACCAGTTCCATGATCTCGGGGGACACCAGCCGGTCGTAGACGACCGCATCTGCCTGCTGGATCAGCATCAGGGCCCGCAGGGTCATCAGGCCCGGGTCACCGGGGCCTGCGCCGACAATGGCCACTTCCCCGACCCGCAAGGGCTGCTCCGCCAGCTGGAATTCCACCAGGCATTTCTTGTGTGGACGCTTGTTCATGGCGCGGTTCCTTACAGGTTATGGACCGGAATTTCGATGGCCTGGGCGGCCACGCGGCGGGGCAGATCATCGACCACACCGATTTCCTCGTTGGTGAGGTAGCAGCCGGGGTCTTCTTCCCAGAAATCCCCCGTTACGTTGTAGGCCCGCACCCGGGTGTTGCCGTTGCAGATGGCCAGGAACTTGCACTCAGCGCAGCGCCCCTTGACTGGGCGAGGGTGTTGGCGGAAGCCCTGCATCAGAGGATCCTGTGTCTCTGACCAGATTTGCGAGAAGGGCGTTTGCCGGACATTGCCCAGGTCGTGGTCCCACCAGAAGGTGTCCGGGTGCACCACGCCCAGGTTGTCGATATTGGAAATATTGACGCCTGAGGCATTGCCCCCCCAATTGGTGAGCCGCTGGGTGAGGGCATCCACCTGGTCCGGGTAGTGCTCCTTCGCCCATTCGATCAGGAAAGGGGCATCGGCGTCGTTGTTGCCGGTGACGTATTCCCGCTCAATGCCACGTCTGAGTTCGTCGTGGCAGTGATTGAACAGCAGGGTCATGGCGTCGCGGGTCATGTCGTACCAGGCGTCGCGCTTGCGGTTGCGGCCGCCGCGGCCGGAGTAGTTCAGGTGAGACAGGTAGAACTTGTCGATATCGTGCTCGTCGAGCATCTCCAGCATGGCCGGCAGCTCGGGGTAGTTGTCCTGGGTCAGGGTAAAGCGCAGCCCCACCTTGATGCCGGCCTGCTTGCACAGGGCCACCGCGTGCATGGACTCGCGGAAGGCGCCTTTTTTCTGGCGGAAGGTGTCGTGGGTCTGCTCCAGGCCATCAATGCTGATGCCCACATAGTCGTAGCCAACGGCGGCGATCCTGTCGATGTTCTCCTCGGTGATCAGGGTGCCATTGGTCGACAGGCCCACGTAGAAGCCCATCTGCTTGGCGCGATGGGAAATATCGAAGATATCCGGGCGCATCAGCGGTTCACCGCCGGACAGGATCAGTACCGGCACGCCGTAGGCCTTGAGATCGTCCATAACCGTATAGACTTCTTCCGTGCTCAGCTCCCCCTTGAAGTCAATGTCGGCAGAGATGGAGTAACAATGTTTGCAGGTCAGGTTGCAGCGCCGGATCAGGTTCCAGATCACCACCGGGGCGCGGGGCTTGGGCACCGGGCGCACCGGGGCGGGGTTCATCAGGCTCTTGATGTAACGGGTCATGCGGAACATGGTTTCTCTCTCTCATCAGGAGTGGCTTTCCTGCCTCTCCGGGCTGGCCCTTGCCGGCTCTGTGCCCGTTCACTATCGCCCCGGGGGCGTCGTGACTCCATACCTTTGATGGAGTACTTCAGGAGGTGGCCTTCTCTTTTCGCAGTCTTAATCCGGTCTTTTTCAGGATCGCGGAACTGTACAGAATGGTGTCTCCCGCCGAGGTCGCACCCAGCAGTTTGCGGATTTGTCCCGCCTTGGCTTCCACTTCGTCCCGACTGGTACCGTGCACCATGGCAAAGAGGTTGTAATTCCAGTAGGGCAAATGTCGCGGGCGCCGGTAACAGTGGCTGACAAAGGGTAATTCGCCCACTCGCTGGCCCATTTCCGCAATGGCATCGTCGCGCACGTCCCAAACGGTCATGCCGTTAAACCGGTAGCCCAGCTTGTAATGGTCCGGCACTGCGGCTACACGACGGATGGCACCGGTCTCCTGCATGCGCTGAAAACGGCTGAGCACATCCTCATGGTCCATGCCCAGTTGCTGGCCCAGGGCGCCCCAGGGATCGCTGACCAGGGGCAGGCCGGCCTGGGTGGCCAGCACCAGTTTCCGGTCCTGTTCATCCAGCGTGGAGCCGTTGTCAGACGGGGAAGTACAGGTGGACATGGAACTCTTCCTCTTTGGGCATGTTGTAGACCGGGTAGCCGGTGACCGCTTCGATATCGGCAATGACACGGTCGATGTCTTCGGGGGTTTCGGTGGCCAGTACAAACCACATGTTCAGGTCGTGTTCCCGGCGGTAGTTGTGGGCGACTTCATCCAGCTGATTCACTTGCCCGGTTACCCGGGCAAAGTCAGGTTCGGGGATTCGCATCGCGGCCAGGGTCAGCCCACCGCCCATTTCGCCGGCATGGAACATGGGGCCGAAGCGGGTCAGCACCTTTCGCTCAAGGAGGTCACGCAGGGTGTGCAGCAGATCGGTTTCGCTGATGCCCAGCTCCTTCGCTACGGCAGCAAACGGATAACGCACCAGCGGCAGGCCGCACTGCAGGCGGTTAATCACCGCCCGCTCAAGCCCGGTGAAAGTGCCCGGTGTGTCGGTCTCCGGTCGCTCAGTGACGGCCGACATAGCATGCTCCCCGTTGCCGGTAAGCCTTGGTACTGAACAGAACCGCGTGAGGGGTGTGCTGGAGGCCCTGGTCACCGATCAGGTTGTCCAGCTGGGCCAGCACCCGCGGTCGGTCGGTGCCGTGAATCATGCAGAACAGGTTGTAGGGCCAGTCCGGTAGTCGGCGGGGGCGCTGGTAGCACAGGGTAACGAACGGCATTCTGGCCATGGCCTGGCCGATAGCGTGAACCTGGTCGTCGGGGATGTCCCAGACCACCATGGCGTTGGCGGTGTACCCCAGGGTGCGGTGTTTCACCACAAGCCCCAGTCGCTTGATCAGGCCCTGTGCCTGCCATTGCCGGACCGCAGCCATGACTTCGTCTTCCGTCAGCCCTGAGCGGTCGGCCAGGGTCTGGTAAGGCTTTGGTGTCAGCGGGAGCCCCTTTTCCAGCTCCCGCCGCAGGCGCAGTAGTCCCCAGGCGCTGACAGGGCTACCGCCGGCTGCCTCGGGGGCGACGGCCAGGTATTCCGGTGAAGGTGACAGGATCACGGCAGCGCCTCCCAGTCGATCTCGAAGCCCAGGTCGATGTGGTAGCCCTCCACCATGGGGAGGCGCAGCATGGGAAGCCTGAGCTGTTGTTCCAGTTCGCCCAGTCGCTCTTCCAGGACGGTTTCGTCCGGTGCGGTCATGACAAACCAGAGATTGTAGGTGTGCTCCCGGGCGTAATTGTGGTTCACCCCCGGGGCACGGTTGATCCGGGCGGCCACCAGGTCCAGTTGTTGTTCCGGTGCCGCCACGGCAGCTAGCAGGCTTGCACCTGCCCGGCTGTGTTCAAAAACGGGTCCGACCCGGCTGACGACCTGGTGGTCCTGGAGTGACTGCAGCCGCCCGATCACCTCCTCTTCAGTAATGCCCAACTGCCGGGATACATCCAGGAAGGGCCGGTCACAGACGGGCAGGTCCCGCTGGTAGAGGTCGATCAGTTGTCTGTCAGTGGCATCCAGTTGCATGGGTTGTCTCCTCCGGGTCGGAACCGGTCAGTACACGTCGTGCTGGGTGTTGTAGACGTTAAACTTGCCAGTCGGTGTCACCAGCCGCTCATCGGTGATGACCTTCTTCAGCTCACGGGTCTTGTCGTCGACCACCACCAGGGCAGATTTCTTGTCCTGGGTGTTCCACACCGAGAACCAGACTTCATCACCCTTCACGTTGTACTCCGGCTGGACGACCCGCTTCGGGCCTTCACCCAGGTCCGCCCATTCGGCGATGGGCAGCACTTCGTAGCCGGCTTCGAGGTCGTTGATATCAAACACCGCAACGCTCTGGCTGATGGCTTCAGCCGGGTTCAGCGCGGTGTCGACCCAGAGGTTGCTGGATTCCGGGTGGGTTTTGATAAACAGCGAGCCACCGCCCTGACCGTCCAGGGTCCGTACCACTTTCCAGGCCTTGTCGGGGTGACCTTCCGGGTCCGTGCCGATCATCTGGATGGTGGGATCACCCAGGTGGCTGGTTGCCCAGACAGGGCCATGCTCCGGGTCCACGAAGTTGGCGCCACGACCGGGGTGGGGGATCTTGCCGACGTCGACGATGGCTTCCAGGTTACGGTCCTGGGAATCCACCACCGCAATCTGGTCCGAGTTGTTGGCGGCTGTCATGAAGTAACGCATGCTGGCGTCCCAGCCACCGTCGTGGAGGAAGCGGGCGGCATCGATGTTGGTGATGGAGAGGTTGTCCAGGTCCTCATAGTTCACCAGCATGATCTTGCCGGTTTCCTTCACGTTGACGATGAACTCAGGATGCTTGTGGGAGGCCACGATGGCGGCTACCCGTGGCTCGGGATGGTATTCCTGGGTGCCCACGGTCATGCCCCGGGTGCCGACAATCTTCTTCGGCTCCAGGGTCTGGCCGTCCATGATCACGAACTGGGGAGGCCAGTAGGTGCCGGCGATGGCCAGTTTGTCTTCCCAGCCCTTGTACTTGGAGGTTTCCACCGAGCGGGCCTCCATGCCAACCTTGATCTTGGCGACGGTGTCGGGCTCTTCCATCCACAGGTCGATCATGTTGACCAGGGCATCCCGGCCGATAACGAACACATAGCGACCGGATGCCGACATACGGGAGATATGCACGGCGTAGCCGGTGTCGATGATATGGGCGATTTCGTGGGTGTCGCCGTCAATCAGGGCCACCTGGCCTGCGTCCCGCAGGGTCACGCTGAACAGGTTTTCCAGGTTCAGGTCGTTCATCTGTTTGGTGGGGCGCTCCTCCGGCGGTATGACCACTTCCCAGGTGGCCTTCATCTCTTCCAGGCCGTACTCCGGGGGCTGGGGCGGTTCGTGCATGACGTACTTGGCCATCAGCTCCACTTCTTCCTCAGTGAAGTCACCGGAGGTCAGCCAGTTCGGCATGCCGGCGGGTGAGCCGTAACTGATAAAGGCCTTGAGGTAGTCGATACCTCGTTCCTGGGTGATGTCCGGCGTCAGTGGCTTGCCGGTCGCACCCTTGCGCAGAACGCCATGGCAGCCGGCGCAGCGTTCAAAGTAGATCTGCTTGGCCTGTTCGAACTCGGCGTCGGTCAGGTCGGGAGCACCCGGAGTGCGAACCACCTTGGCCGATCCCGGATCAATCGGGCTGGGTGTGCCCTCATAAGCCGTGGCGGCCGGGTCGTCAGGGTGTTTGGTGGCCTCATCGGCTGCCATGGCGCCAAACGACGCTACGGCAACCGCAAGTGCCAGTGGCTTGATAAACGGGTTGGTTACTCTCATCAGGTTCTCTCCTTGGATTAAAGAGTCCCTCTAGGTTTCGCCTGTTTGGCTGTATAAACATTGATCAATGTCAGGAGTTGAATGTTTGTGTGCGCACTACCCACAGGTGGGTATACCCAAAGAGTGCTGGTATAGGGCCCGGCTTTTAACCATGATCAAGGATGTGTTTTTACCTGGTTGTCACGATGCCATTGACGACCGGAAAGGAGTGGGACTTGGACAAATCATCAGGCAGAACCTGGCTGGGGTGGATGGCGGTTGCTGCAATCACGGGGCTTTTTGTCGCACCGGCCTACGGGGAAGGTAACGGTAACGTTATCGATGAAGCTGAGCTGGCCAACATGGTTATCCAGGACTGTGGCTCCTGCCACGGGCTGAAGTTGAAGGGTGGCCTTGGTCCGCCATTATTGCCTGAAAACGTTGATCGCCTGCCGGAGGAGGCCATAGCTGCGATTATCCGGGAAGGCGTCCCGGGTACCGCCATGCCGCCCTGGAAAGCGCTGCTGACCACCGAGGAGATTCGCTGGGTCAGTGAACAGCTCAAATCCGGCAGCCTGATAACACCCGAATGATCCCTCTGAAGGAAGGATTCGCCATGAGTTTCAACATAATTGCCACGCCCTTCCGACTTTCCCTTGTTTTGGTGGTGTTGTTTTCACTGGCCGGCTGTCAGTCGCTGTCCGGCAAGTCGGAACAGGCCGGGCTGATGGGCACGGGCGATCTGGGACTGATTATCGAGCGGGCCTCAGGCTCGGTACTGGTGGTCAACACCACCCGCCATGATGTGCTGGGCCGGGTAGAGGGTCTGGGGGATTTGTCCCACGCTTCGGTGGTCTACTCCCGGGATGCCCGCTACGGCTATGTATTCGGTCGGGATGGCGGACTGACCAAGGTCGATCTGCTGACCGGTGCTATAGCGGACCGGGTGATCCAGTCTGGCAACAGCATTGGTGGTGCCATATCCCAGGACGGCCGCTACGTGGCGGTATCCAACTACGAGCCCGGTGGCGTGAAGGTGTTCGACAGTGAGACCCTGGAGCTGGTGGCGGATATCCCGGCTACCTGGACCAACGAACAGGGTGAGACTGCCCGGTCCAAGACCGTCGGCCTGGTGGATGCACCGGGTAACCAGTTTGTGTTCAGCCTGTTTGACGCGGGCGAAATCTGGACCCTGGGCATTGTTGACGGTGAACCTGAGGTCAGCCGCTATCCGGCTGGAAAGGCGCCCTATGACGCCCTGATCACTCCGGATGGTCGCTATTACATTGCCGGTCTGTTTGGTGAGGATGGCCTCTCCATGCTGGATTTGTGGGAGCCGGAAGCCGGCGTAACCGAGATCCTGCCGGGCTACGGCAAGGGTGAGCAGCAGCTCCCGGTTTACAAGATGCCCCACCTGGAAGGCTGGGCCATTGCCGACGGTCGCGCCTTCGTGCCGGCGGTAGGCCACCACCAGGTGCTGGTGGCTGATATGAACGACTGGTCGCTGGTGGACCGGATCCCTGTGCAGGGCCAGCCGGTCTTCGTGATGGCCAGCCCGGACAACCGCCAGATCTGGGTGAGCTTTGCCCACCCGAAGAACGATGTGGTACAGGTGATTGACTCCAGCACCCGTGAAATTGTCCGCACCCTGGAGCCCGGCAAGGCAGTGCTGCACATGGAGTTCACGCCACGGGGCGAGGAAGTGTGGGTGTCCGCCCGGGACAGCAACCGGGTGACCGTATACAACACCCGCACCCTTGAGCCGGTAGCGGAGCTGAACGCGGAAAAACCCAGTGGTATTTTCTTCACCAGCCGTGCCCATACGCTTGGGTTGTAAGGTGGTACAAACCGCCCCGGCAGTGGTAATGGCGACTGCCTTCAGCGTTCTGGCTGCACCTGTCCATTCCGAAACAGGGGTGGTGGTTATCAGTATCGAGTCTGACGGGCGTGTTTCCGAAGTGTCCCGTCGCCGCCTTGAAGGCTATCTGCAAGCACAAGGCTGTAGGGCGCAGGTCCGGTTTAACGGGGATGATCCGGCGACGGCGCTGGTATTCCGATCGGGTGTGGCGGCCAGTGGGGCCCCCGTGCTGGTGGCGGTCAGCCGCGACGGTGGCCTGCCGGTGCCGGCCTGGATCACTCGCCGGACAGCAGGCGTTAAGGCTATTGGCGAACTGCTGGGCCGGGACCTGTCCACGGTGGCTGGTGGAGACCCGGTGGGGGCTGAACTGCCGCTGGCTGCACTGCGACAGGCGGGTGTTGTACCTGAAACCGGGCAGCTCTACGAGGCTGGCGACTACAGCTCGGCTTTGGGGCTGTTGCTTCATAACAACACCCACGCGTCCGTTTCGGAGCTGGGTTTTGTTCGGCCGTTGCTGGAAAAGAATGACCTGGTCATAACCTGGGCCGGCGAGCCGCTTACCGCCGCCGGCTGGTATCGCGAAACTGGCTGGACAAGCGATGCAGGGACCTGCGAGCAGGCCCTGTCCCGATGGCAGCGCGGAGACGACCGACAGGCCTTTGCGGCCTTTCCCGAATGGGTGAATGGCTTTGCCTGGCCCGACAGTCTGAACTCAGAGGACAGTAACCAATGACGTTTTACCAACCGGTCGGTAACGAGATCGAACTCTTCCAGGCAGCCGCCGACAACAGCCTGCCGGTACTGATCAAGGGGCCTACCGGCTGCGGCAAGACCCGCTTTGTGCGCTACATGGCGGAGCAGCTGGGGCGCCCGGTGTATACGGTTGCCTGCCATGATGACCTGACCGCGGCCGACCTGGTGGGACGCCACCTGATTGGTCCGGAAGGCACCTACTGGCAGGACGGACCACTGACACGGGCCGTACGTGAGGGTGGCATCTGCTACCTTGATGAGGTGGTGGAAGCCCGCAAGGACACCACCGTGGTGTTGCACCCGCTGGCGGATGACCGCCGGGAGCTGCCTATCGAGCGCACGGGAGAAGTGCTGACGGCCGCGCCGGGCTTTATGCTGGTGGTGTCATACAATCCCGGGTATCAAAGCCTGCTCAAGGGTATGAAACCCAGTACCCGGCAGCGTTTCGTGTCCCTGAGCTTTGATTATCCGGAGGCGGAAGCGGAGCAGTCGATCGTCATGGAAGAATCCGGTTGTGACCGGGAGCTTGCCGGTCACCTGGTGAACCTGGCCCAATCGGTGCGAAACCTGAAGGACCATGATCTGGAAGAGGCGGCGTCAACCCGTTTGCTGATTCATACGGCCCGGCTGGTGAAGGCTGGTGTACCGGTGACGGAGGCGTGCCGCGCCGGGATGATTGAGCCCTTGTCCGACGATGAAGCAACCGTCAGCGCACTTATGGAGGTGGTGTATGCCGTATTCGGGAGGCCAGGCGAAGGTCAGTAATGGCGCTGTGGTGCCGGTCATCTGGTATCTGCTGAACCTGCTGGCGCTGCCGGTTATCGGGTTTGCGGTGCTGGTTTGGCTGTACCTGCGTTCGGCGGATATGCCGGCGCTGCGCCGGGCCCATGTGCGGGCCGCCTTCTATATGTCGATTCTTGGGGCGCTCCTGATTTTCAGTGGTGTGGCCGGGTTCTGGCTGGCTTTCGGTCATACCGGGAATTTCTGGACCGGGGCGATTGTGTGGGCCATCGTGCTGCATACCAGCTTTGTTTTGTGGGGGATGATTGCCCTGGCCCAGGCTATCGGGGAGAAGCCGCCTTATTTTCCCAAGCGGCTTGTTTGAGCCCGTGACTGCACTGGTTTCGGCCTCAAAGCACCCACCGAACCCCCGCCAAGGCAGCGATCACAAGCACAGCCCAGCCCTGGGCTGCCAGCCGCCACCCCCTCGGGGCATGCTTCATTTCCATAAAGTGGTCCACCAACAGGATGGCCTTGATGAGGACCAGGGTGAAGACCATCCAGACCAGGACGGTTGCATCAGCGCCCAGTTGCAGGGCGATAACCGGGGCCATGGTGCAGGCCAGCAGGACCAGGTATACCGTTGCCATTAACCGAGCTCCTTATGCCAGCACGTAGAGCATGGGAAAGAGCACCAGCCACACCAGGTCCACCATGTGCCAGTAGGAGGCGCCGGATTCCATACCGTTCATGTCGTCACCGTTGTAGTCGCCGTTCCTCACCTTGACCGCCAGCACCACCAGGATGATTTGGCCCAGCACCACGTGCATGAAGTGGAAGAAGGTGAGGAAGAAATAGAACATGAAGAAGGTGTCCGTCCCCAGGTTATAGCCGCTGCCGTAAAGCTCCACGTACTCCCAGAGTTTGCCGAAGGTGTAGATGGATGAGGCGGCGATGGCGCCCCACAGCAGCAGGGCCACACGGGTTTGCCGGTGGCGCAGGCGGTGGACGGATACCGCCACCAGGTAACTGGCGGTGATCAGGCCGAAGGTGTTGATCAGCCCGGTCCAGGGGTGCAGGGCTTCGCGGCCGGTGGCGAAGGTGTCCGGGTCCAGGCTGCGGGCAACGCCGAAGCCGATGAAGAGGATGCCGAACACCGCCAGTTCCGCGAAGATAAAGAACCATACGGCCAGGTCCCCTGGCAGGTGTCGGCTTCGTTCGTTGGTGGTGATTTCCATAGAGCTTATCGGGTCAGGTTCATGTAGAGCTTGGGCAATTGCAGCGGCAGCTGGACCGGGTCCTTGATGACCACGAAGTTGTTGCTACCGAAGACGTAGGGCAGGTACTCGCTGGCGTCGTCGTCGATGGTGACGCAGAACGGGGTCAGGCCGGCCTTGTGGGCTTCCTGCACCGCCATGCGGGTATCTTCCACGCCGTAGCGGCCCTCGTACAGGTCCAGGTCGTTGGGTTTGCCGTCGGTGAGCAGCAGCAGGATTTTCTGGTGCTCATGGCGGCCCTGCAGCAACCGGGTGGCCTGGCGTATGGCAGCACCCATGCGGGTGTAGTAACCCGGCTCCAGGGCCTGGATACGGCCTCGGCTGACATCGTTATAGGGCTCGTCAAACGCCTTGATGTGATGGAAGCGGATATGGTCCCGGCGCCGGGAGGAGAACGCGAACAGGGCAAAGGGATCGCGGCTGGCCTGGAGGGCTTCGCTGAGCAGTTGCAGCCCGTCCCGGGTGATGTCGATCACACGCTGGTTGTTGTTGATGTAGGTGTCGGTGGACATGGAAATATCGGCCAGGATCAGGCACGCCAGGTCGCGCTGGTTCTGTTTGCAGCGTCGGAACAGCTTCTGGTCGATTTCTCCAATGCCCCGGCGGTGCTGGACTTCCCGCTCCATGCAGGCGTCCAAGTCGAGTTCTTCACCTTCAATCTGGCGGCGCTCCCACTGGCGCAGGGGCTTGAGGGCACTGAACTGGCGCCTAAGTCGCATGGCGGACCGGCTCAGGTGGTCCGGCAGGGGGGAGGGAACAGAGTCCTTGCTCAGCATGGGCTGCAGGCAGCAGAACTTTTCCCGGTAGCCCTGGCTGCGCCAGTCCCACTCCGGCAGGTGAATGCCGGGGCCCAGGTGCAGGTCGTCATTTTCTTCCGAGGGCAGGTCCAGGTCGAACTTGATGGCAGAGGACGACTCGCGGCGGTCGCTGGAGACAGAGATCATGTCCATGTCGTCGGCCACCGCGTCGGCGTCTTCCTCTTCGGTATCGTCACCGGCCCGGTCCACCGGGATGAATTCGCTCCAGGAGAACAGGCTTTCGAGGCGGAACAGCATCAGGCCCTGATCCTTGTCGAAGGCATCCACACGCTCCGCACGCCGGCGTTTGCGTTTCTTTTCCAGCCCGCCGGGCTTCGAGCTCATGTTGTCGTCACCGATCACCTGGGCGGTCAGCTTGCCTGGCGTCATGGTGGGGTATAGCCAGATAATAACCGGCCAGGGGTCGGAGTCTGCCTCCGGCAGGGTATCCACACTGCCGGGATGAATCAGCGCCTGGCGAATGGCCTTTTCCCGGCGGCTTTCGGCGTCGGGCAGGGTGGTCGGATCCGGGCGCCACTGGAGGCTGTTGCGAACCAGTCGCTGATAGACCGGTTCCAGTCCGGGCCACCGGCCAAGCAGGGTCTGTACCATTGCCTGGTTGCCGGTCAGCCAGTCTTCTTCCGTGCATTCGCCCTGCGCCGCCAAGGCGGCAAGCCAGAGGTAAAGATCCCGGTTGAGGTGTTTCGAGGGGAACAGGGCCAACCGGTCCGGCAGGCGCAGGCTCTGCTCATCACGCCAGGCCAGTTCGAATTTCTTGTGGGTGCCCGCCAGCTTCTGCAGGAAACGGCGGCGGGTGCGGAAGTGACGCGGCTCGGCCACCACCAGGCTGAGAGCCGGGTCGCCCCCCAGGGCACGGAACAGCACGCCCAGGGTCCGGGCCTCATCCTTGAGCTGAATCGCGTGCTCCGGAAATTCTCCCATGGCATGGCGGGTAATGTACTCATGCCATTTGAAACCTACCCACTCTTCCATATCAACTCCCCGTGTTCAGGTGTGTTGGCGGTGTGGTGTCGATCTGACGCATTGGTATCAGTACCGTCTGTTTGCCCGGGGTGCCGGGTTCCCATGTCAACAGGGAACCGTCCGGGTTGTCTTTCTGTACCTCCCGGCAGGCGCTGACGCACTGCAGGCACTGGGTACAGGAGAACTTGGCCCGCTTGTGGCTGCGGGTGGGCAGCCGCATGGGGCAGGCCTCGTCACAGGCTTTGGTGCAGTCCCGGCAGGCGGCGGCCCGTTTGGTGTCAAAGGTGACAACCGGTCCCCGGCCGTTGGCCATCCAGGCGATGCTCTGCACCAGACCGACGGCACAGCCGTATTTGCAGAACAGGTGCCGGGCAAACAGGAAATCAAAGGTGAACACCGCCGTCGCAACCGCCAGGAAAATGGACGGGTAGCGGTTCAGTTCGCCGGTCACCAGGTCTGTATACAGCGGGATGGGCGGCAGCAGGTACGACAGCAGGGCAAGGGCCCAGGAGAAGCCGATCAGCGCGCATATCAGGGCCAGCCCCGCCCAGTGCAGGGCCTTGCCTGTGTTGCCCTTTTTCAGGGCCTCCCAGAGTGTTGGCCGGCCAGTGACGCGGGTCATCAGGTCATTGATGGTTTCGACCACGGAAAAGTGCGGGCACAACCAGCCACAGTAAATACGCCCCCACTTGAAGGCAATCCACAGTACCAGTGGCACCAGCACGATGATGGGCAGCACAAACCAGAACAGGATTTGCCCAGCGACTTCCGCCGGCGAACTCTGGCTCACCCAGGCCGGGTCAAGGTTGAAGGACAGCGGAAACCCGAACAGGACGAAGCGGGTCTCGGTCAGGTCATAGCGGAAAATATTGAGTACAGGCGCAAGCAGGAACAGCAGAAAGAAGGCACCTCGGGAAATCAGGCGCTTCTGCTGGAGGGTGTCCTTGCGGTTAATGGTTTGCGCATGCACGAAAATGGTCCGGATATTATGGAGAAGGCCGGGGCCCGGAGGCCCCGGCGGTTATTGCCGGTCAGGCATCCGCGGTGGCGGGACCACGGACTTCCTCAGCCGGGCTTGCCTCGCCCTTGATGAAGAAGCTGCCGAGGTACACCACCAGGCCGGCCATGAAGAAGGCACCGGCTACGAACCGCATCCAGTAGAAGATGGCGATCTGGTCCTGGCCTGCCATGAAGGACAGGGCCTCGCCGCTTTCCGGGATGCGCTGCAGCCACACCTGGAGTACCCCTGCGGCGGTCAGGAACAGGGTGATGAACACCATGGAGATGGTCATCAGCCAGAAGCCCCACATTTCCACGACCTGTGCCGTATTGCCGTTGCCGTAGGGTCGGCCGCGCATGATCGGCATGGCGTAGGAAATAATGGTCAGCACGATCATCACGTAGGCACCGTAGAAGGCCATATGACCGTGGGCGGCGGTAATCTGGCTACCATGGGTGTACCAGTTTACCGGAGCCAGGGTGTGCAGGAAGCCCCACACGCCAGCACCCAGGAACGCCATCACCGTGGTGCCCATGGCCCAGAGCAAGGCCGCCTTGTTGGGGTGGTTGCGGCGACGGCGGTTGATCATGTTGAAGGCGAATACCACCATCATAAAGAATGGCAGCGGTTCCAGTGCGGAGAACACGGAGCCCAGCCACAACCAGTACTCGGGCGGTCCGATCCAGAAGAAGTGGTGGCCGGTACCGATAATGCCGGTAATCAGTGCCATGGCGATGATGACGTACAGCCACTTCTCGATTACCTCACGGTCGACGCCGGTGAGCTTGATCAGCACATAGGCCAGGATGGCACCCATGATCAGTTCCCACACACCCTCAACCCACAGGTGTACCACGAACCACCAGAAGTATTTGTCGGTGGCGAGGTTGCTCGGGTTGTAGAAGGAGAATAGCCACAATCCGCCAAGGCCCAGCAGGCCGGTGATCAGGACAATGTTGACCACGGTCTTGCGGCCCTTGAGGGCGGTCATGCCGATGTTGTAGATGAAGGCCACCACGACAACGGCGATACCGATCTTGGTAATGGTGGGTTGCTCAAGGAACTCCCGTCCCATGGTCGGCAGCAGCTTGTTCATGGTGATATCCGCCAGGGTGGCGTAGTCCACGAACAGGTAGCCAAGTATGGTCAGGGTGCCAGCCGCGGCGAATACCCAGAACAGAATCCATGCCAGCAGCGGGCTGTGCAGTTCGGTCTGGGCTTCTTCCGGCACCAGGTAGTAGGTCGCGCCCATAAAGCCGAACAGCAACCAGACAATCAGCAGGTTGGTATGCACCATGCGAGCCACGTTGAAGGGGATTTCCGGGAACAGGAAGTCACCCACAACGTACTGGAGCCCCAGGATCAGGCCGAACACGATCTGGCCGGCAAACAGGATCAGGGCAAAGATGAAGTAGGGCATTGCTACCCTTTGGGATTCGTATTTCATGTCGGAGCCCTCAGCCTTCAATATTGGGTGGCCAGTCGTTGTCGTCGATTTTGGAGGTCCACTCCAGGAACGCTGCCAGGTCTTCAATCTCCTCATCGGTCAGATTGAAGTTCGGCATTTGCCGCCGCCCGGGAACGTTTGTAGGCATGGCGTTCATCCAGGCCTTCATGTAGGACTTGAAGACCTCTGTATCGCCACCGCCACGACGATCGAACACGTTCGCCAGTTCGGGGGCAAAGTAGGCCCCTTCACCCATGATGGAGTGACAACCCACGCAGTTGTTCTCTTCCCACAGGTGCTTGCCGCGAACCACGTCTTCGGTCAGTTGTTCGCGATTGTCCCGTTCGGGCATTGCCCTTAACTGGGTGTCTAAAGTCAGGGCCAGGAACAACAGGACGAAGAACACACTTCCCCCCAGATAGATGTTCCTGGCCATGCTTTTGGTAAAGCGTTCGGCCATAGCGCTCTCTCCATGGTTATTTTTCAAATGCCTGACTGCAGCACTAGGTTATTCCTGTAAAGAAATGCCTGACTTGACGGTTATCAAGCATGCCCGGAAGCTCCACTAATGAATCAGCTGACTACCCCATAAGGGGTAGCTGTCACCGGGTTGAAAGTGTTGGATTGGTCCTGGAGAACCGTGTTTACTGTCGTTAGAAGCGTCCCGATTTAATTCTCATTTCTCAAGGGGCGGGGTTGACCCATGTGATATCGTGGCAACATTGTCGCGAAAGGTAGCAGTGTTATGAGCTTAAGGGCCGCCAACCAGCCCGACTTCGAACTCTTCCCCTGGAACAGTCAGTTCGAGACCGGCATCGAGCAGATCGACGAACAACACCGCAAGCTGGTGGCTATCCTTAACCGGCTGGCATGGCACCTGTCTGCTGAGGAAGACGAACTGCAGGCAAGCGATGTGCTGGATGAACTGCTGGACTATACCCATTACCACTTCCGGTCCGAGGAAGGCATCTGGCAGCAGTACTTTGCTGGCAGCAGCATCGAGGCCAATCACCACAAGGCCCACGAGCACTTCTTCGAGCAGGTGCGCCATTACCAGAAACGCCGTGAGGCGGGGAACGAGAATACCCTCGCCGAGATGTTCGACTTCCTTACCCGCTGGCTCGCGTTCCACATCCTGGAATCGGATCGTCGTATGGCGCTGATGACGTTTTCCATTCGCACCGGTCACTCCCTGGAAGAAGCCGCCGACGATGCCGATCGCACCCTGGGGGGAACCACCTCGGTCATGGTGCAGGCAATACTGGAAATCTATGGCAAGCTCTCCAGCAGCACGCTGCAATTGATGAAGGAGCGGGCCGCCCGCCGGGCCCTGGAAGAGGAAGTGCGGCAGTTGCGGGCGGAAAAAGGCAAGCCGGCAGGCGAGTAGAAGGTACCTTCCCGGTCATCCTGTCGGTTCAGACATCGTGACAGTACAATGGCCACCCGCTGACCCGGAGACGCCATGACCGCCGCCCTGACCCTGCTGCTGAAACTTCTGCCCCTGTACATTACCGTCGCCCTGGGGTGGATCGCCGGTCGTTACCTGCAGGCCAGCAGTCGTCATATCGCGGGTATCATGCTGTACATCGTCACGCCGTCCGTGGTGTTCTCGGGAGTGATGGCGGCGCCCCTGTCGGCGGAAGTCATCCTGCTGCCACTGCTCACCTTTGCCCTGTGTTCGCTGATCGGTGTTGCCCATCTCTGGGTGGCCCGGAGGGTGCTGACCGATGGCAGCGCCAGCATCATCCCCCTGTCTGTGGGCACCGGCAATACCGGCTACTTCGGTATTCCCGTGGCATTACTGCTGTTCGGCGAGCAGGGTCTGGCCATCTATATCGTGTGCATGCTGGGCACCACCCTGTTCGAGAACTCCGTTGGCTTCTACCTGGCGGCCCGGGGCCGGTACAGCATCCGGGATGCGCTGGTGCGAGTGTCGAGGTTACCGTCGGTCTATGCCTTTGTGCTGGCGGTACTGCTGAACCTGTCCGGCATCGGCATTCCCGAGGTGCTGACACCGCTGTTTGATAACCTGCGGGGCGCCTACAGCATCCTTGGCATGATGATCATCGGTATGGGCATCCTTAGTTTTCGGGGGCTGGCTGGGAATATCCGCTTTACCGGCCTGTCCTTTGCCGGCAAGTTCGTGGTCTGGCCGCTGGTGGCGCTTGGCCTCTGGTGGCTCGATGCGGCGGTGCTGGGTATCTATGACACCGATGTGCACCAGGCCATCTTCCTGCTCTCCATTACCCCCATTGCCGCCAACACCGTGGTCATCGCCACACTGCTGGATACGGCCCCCCGCCAGGCGGCGGGCACAGCGTTGCTCAGCACTCTGTTCGCGCTCGTTTACATTCCGGTCATGGTGGCTATTGTCCTGTCGTGAAGGCGTACTATAGTGAGCGAATCGTTGGAAGCCTGTTCAAGGAGAACTGCCATGAAGTGCATTGCCGTGGCCCTGACTGGCCTGACCCTGGCGCTGTCCGTGCCGGTGGCCAGTGCGGAAGCTCCCGCCACCCCGAACCTCAAGGAATGGAATATACCCTGGGATAACACCCGCCCCCGTGACCCCTGGGTGGGGCCCGGCGAGAACACCATCTGGTTTGTGGGGCAGGCCGGCGACTACGTGGCCACCCTGAACCCGGAAACCGGCGACCTGAAACGGTACCGGCTGGACCCGGGCACCGGCCCCCACAACGTGATCGCCGACAAACGCGGGGCCTTCTACGCCGGCAACCAGGCGGAGCACATCGGGCTGCTGGATCCGGAAAGTGGCGAGATACGCAAGTTCAAGCTGGAAGGAGAGGGGCCGAAGGATGTGCACACCATGGCCTTTGACGCCAACGGCGATATCTTCTTTACCGAGCAGGGCGGTAACCGTATCGGCTGGCTGGACGTGGACCAGTACGACTATCGCATGTTCAACGTGGAAACCGAATGGGCCCGGCCCTACGGGTTGGTGGTCAGCAAGGGCAGCCGCCCCTGGGTGGCCCTGTTTGGCACCAACAAGCTGGCCACCGTGGATGCCCGGGGAGAAATCCACGAAGTGGCGCTGCCCCGGGAAGGCGCCCGGCCCAGGCGCCTGGATATCACCGATGATGACCAGGTGTGGTACGTGGACTATGCCGAGGGTTATCTGGGCCGCTTCGATATCGACAGTGGCGAGATTCAGGAATGGCCCGTGCCCGGCGGGACCGATGCCTACCCCTACGCCATGGCCCTGGACGATCAGGGCCGGCCCTGGTTCGTGGAAACCGGCCCCAGCCCCAACCGGCTGATCGGCTTTGATCCGCAATCTGAGAGCTTCTCGGAACCCGCAACCATCCCCAGCGGCGGCGGGACCGTCCGCCATATGGTGTTTGACCCGGAAACCCGAAGCCTGTGGTTCGGTACCGACACCAATACGGTGGTCCGGGCTACCTTGCGATAACGGCGGTAATCTTCCAGGATTGTGAGCGTTTGCTCTGGCCTGTGGCTCGCAGTATGGCTATGATTTGATAAACTGCGCTGAGGCGTCGTAAAACAACAACAAATGAGAAACACCCATGCGAACCAGACTTAACCTGCTGACCGCGATGGCGGTTGTGATGTCCTTCCTGGCCGTCCGCGAAGCCTACGCCGATCCCACCGGCCTCTGGCACACCGAAGACAAGAGCGCCAAGGTGCAGGTAGAAACCTGCGGCGACAACCTGTGCGGCAGCATCGTCTCACTGGAAGAACCCCTGGACGACAAGGGCAATCCCAAGACCGACGCAGAAAACCCTCAGCCCGAACTCCGGGACCGCCCCATTGAAGGGCTGAAAATCGTCTGGGGTCTTGAGGACAGCGGCGACGGTGAAACCTGGAAAGATGGCAAGGTCTATGACCCGGAAAGCGGCAAGACCTATAACGCGAAAATCACTCTGGAAGACGAGAACACGCTCAAGCTGAGAGGCTATGTGGGCGCGCCTTTGTTCGGGCGAACTTCCACATGGACCAGGGCTGAATAGTTAGCGGGCAAGCGCTCGATTTTTCCATCCGGCCTGCTATGCTGTCAGTCATCCACTGATCTACAACAAGACCCGGAAATCGGGCGGAACCCTGACCATGACCCCATTACCCGATGGCCTCATTGTCGTTGCCAAGCGCGACTGTCCCACCTGCCAGCTGGTAGAGCCGCTGCTGCCGGATATCGAGCGGCAGGCGGGCCCTCTGACCGTGTATTCGCAGGACGATCCAGCCTTCGCGGCGGGAGTCAGGGGTGCACAGTATGACTCCACCCTGGAACACTCCTTTCGCCTGCAAACCGAATTTGTCCCCACCCTGATCCGCGTCGAGAACGGTGAAGAAGTCGAGCGCACCTATGGCTGGCACCGGGATGACTGGCGGCGCCTCACCGGTATCGAAGGGCTGGGTGAAGACCTGCCCATGATGCGTCCCGGCTGTGGCTCGAAGACCCTGGAACCGGGCATCGCCGAAAAACTGGAGCTGCAGTTTGGTGACACTCATCTCCACGCCCGGGAGATTGAAACAGACGCCGATGACCTGATCGAGGCCTGCTACGAACGGGGCTGGAGCGATGGCCTGCCGGTGGTGCCGCCAACACCGGAGCGCGTGCTGCGAATGCTCAGGGGCACCGACCGGGACCCGGCCGAGGAAATCGGCCTGGTACCGCCGGACCTGGCACCCTGTACCGTGGAGAAGGTTGCCATCAATGCAGTAATGGCCGGCTGCAAACCGGAATACATGCCGGTAGTGCTGGCTGCCCTGGAGGCTGCCCTGACCGAAGAGTTCGGCCTCCACGGCCTGCTGTGCACCACCATGTTCGCCGGCCCAATGATCATTGTTAATGGCCCGGTGGCGAAATCCATTGGCATGAACTCCGGAGGCAATGCCCTGGGGCAGGGTAACCGCGCCAACGCCACCATTGGCCGTGCCCTGCAACTGATCGTCCGCAACGTGGGCGGTGGCCGTCCGGGCGAGATTGACCGGGCCACCCTGGGCACACCGGGCAAGTACACCTTCTGCTTCGCCGAGGCAGAGGACAGCGAGTGGCTGCCGCTGGCGGAAGAGCGGGGCGTTCCATCCGGTAACTCGGCCGTTACGCTGTTTGCGGGGGAGGGCGTGCAGGGCATCGTGGACCAGAAGTCTCGCACTCCGGAATCGCTGGCGAAGTCCTTTGCCCTGGCCCTGCGGGTGGTGGACCACCCGAAAATGGCCATGGCCGGCGATGCGGTTCTGGTGGTGTCACCGGAACACAGTCGCGTATTCATTGAGGCGGGTTGGACCAAGGCCCGATTACTCGAGGAGCTGGAGAATCTGCTCCAGTTCCCCGGAGAAGAAATGGTGGCCGGCGCGGGCGGAATTACCGAAGGTCTCCCCGAGCAGTACCGGGACAAGACCATACCCAAGTTCCGCCCCGGCGGCTTGCTGATTGTCCGGGCTGGCGGCACCGCCGGCCTGTTTTCTGCTGTCATTGCCGGCTGGGCCGCCTCAGGCCCGGTCGGTTCCAGTCCTGTAACCAGAGAGGTGAAGGTATGACCCAAACCAGTGTGATGCTCGACCCCACGGGCGAGTTGTCACCAGCGGTACGGGCCCGGCTGGCCCGGCCCGAAAGCCTGGCAGGCAAGACCGTCGGGCTGCTGGACATCTCAAAGCCCCGGGGCGATGTGTTCCTCGACCGGATCGAGGAACGCCTGGCGGAAATGGATGTTACCGTCAAACGCTACCGTAAACCCACATTCACCCGGGTTGCACCCACCGAGCTGAAACAACAGATTGCCGGTGAAGTGGACCTGGTGGTTGAAGGGCTGGCCGACTGAGGTTCCTGCACGTCGTGTTGTACACATGACATCGCAGACCTGGAAGGTCGCAATATTCCGGGCGTAGGCGTTGCCTCCACCGAGTTCATCCAGGCCGCAGCGGCCCAGTCGAAAACCCTGGGTTTCGAGCCGGCCATGGTGTTCGTTGGCCATCCGATCCAGGACCGCACGGACGACGAGATGCGGGCACTGGCGGACAAGGCGCTGGAGGACATCGTCCGGCTACTGACTCACACAGAATAGACGTCCCTGCTCCGCCAGGGATGTGGCGGAGTCCATGACAACCCTTCAGAAAGCCCTCCGAGGAGCGTCCCCATCCATGGGCCACCGGCAGATCGAACCGCTGATGGCCCGGTTTTTCCGCCCCCGCGGCTGTCCCCCTGTTGCAGCACCCGGACCGGAAACGAGGCCGCTGTGATCTTTGCCACCGCCGGCCATGTAGACCATGGCAAGACCACGCTGATCCATGCGCTTACGGGGCAGGATACGGATCGGCTGGCGGAGGAAAAACGCCGGGGCCTGACCATTGACCTGGGCTTTGCCTGGAGCCGCACGGAATCGGGGCACTGGCTCGGATTCGTGGATGTCCCCGGCCACGAGAAATTCATCCGCAACATGGTGGCCGGTGTGGCGGCGGTGGACGCCGTCATGCTGGTGATCGCCGCCGATGACGGTCCCATGCCCCAGACCCGGGAACACCTGGCGATTCTCGATTTGCTGGGTGTCGAGACTGGCCTGGTGGCCCTGACCCGGGCAGACCGGGTGGGTGCCTCCAGGCTGGCAGAGGTTACGGAAGAGATCCGGGAATTGCTGGCGGATACCGGACTGGCAACCGCCCCGGTGTTTCCGGTGTCCGGCCTGACGGGAGAGGGCCTTCCGCCACTGAAGGCATGGCTGGCAGAGCAGGCGATCGTCGACCACCAGAAAGCCAGCAGCCTGGCAGCAGGCACGCGGTTTGTGGTCGACCGCAGTTTCTCGGTACCCGGGCGGGGCTGTGTGGTTACCGGCACCCTGATCGCCGGGACCTTGTCCAGGGAAGACGCCCTGAGGGTTGCACCGACAGGCCATCCGATCAGGGTCAGGGGGCTCGAGGCGCACGGCGAGACGGTGGAAAACCTGGGCGCCGGCCAGCGATGCGCCATCAACCTGGCCGGAAACGTCAGCGCTGATAACATACACCGGGGCGACTGGCTGGTTACCCCCTGGCTGCACCGGCCCACGGATCGCCTGGATGTGGGGCTGGCCCTGCTCCCGGAGACCCGGCTCCATAGGGGTACCTTCCAGGCACACCTTGGCGCGGCGGTGAGAAGTGCCCGGGTGGTGGTACTGGACGAAGGGCAGGGCGACCGCCCGATGCTGGCGCAGCTGATGCTGGAGCAACCGGTGCAGGCCTGTGTGGGTGACCGGCTGATCCTGCGGGACCCAGCCCTCAATCGCACCATCGGCGGCGGTGAGGTGGTGGACCCGTTCGGGGAGGGCCGTGGACGGTCCGCTGAAAAACGGGTGCAACTGCTTCGAATACTGCTGGAAAGCCGGGCTTTCGCGACCGTTCACTCGGAAACCGATGGCCCGAGGGCACGACTTCAGGCCTCGCTGGAAGCGTACCCGGAAGGCGTAGACGTTGACCGGTTAGCGGCCGCGGAAAACCTGCCGCAGGAACGATTGGAAACGGTTCTCGCTGACCTTGAGCCTGTCATTGTCCAGACCGCCACCGGCCCCGTTGGCTTTGCCCCTGGGCGCTGGGCTGCGCTGCAGACCCGGGTGCTGGAACAGCTCGACCAGTGGCACCAAAACCACCCAGACCAGATTGGTCCCACAGAGCCGGAACTGACCCGGCTGCCCGGAATACGACTGCAACAGGAGTTGCGCCATGAGCTGTTACATCCGCTACTGGCGACCGGAGCAATCGCCCGTAATGGCTTTCGGTTTCATCGACCAGGCCACCAGCCAGAACTGACTGAGGCGGACCAGCGCCTGCTTGGCCAGGTTATGGCTGAACTGGAGGGTACCGGCCTGAAACCACCCATTGTCGGAGAAATGGCAGAGGCGCTGGGCCTTGAGCGGGAGAGCATGCTGACCTTCCTGGAGCGCATGCACCGGCTTGGCTTCCTGGTCGCCGTTGCACCGAACCGCTTCTATCGGCCGGAAACAGTGACCGAACTGGCCGCCATTGCCGTTGAACTTGCGGAGAGCTCACCCACCGGCGCCTTCGACGCCCGTGCTTATCGCGACCGCTCCGGCATCGGCCGACGCCTGACCGTCAGCGTACTGGAATACCTGGATCGCGCGGGCGTCACCGCCTTCATTAATGAGGAGCGTCGCCTGCAACCGGCCTACCGCCGAAGGGTCGCGGTAACGCTCTCAACGCCAAGCGAAAAAGGTTACACTGCCAGACCCTGATCAAAGGAAGGGGATCGCTTCCCGGTGGAGCGCCCGGACTTCAAATCCGGTGAGGTGCGCAACGCGTGCCTGGTGGGTTCGACTCCCATACCCTTCCGCCATTTCCCGCAACGTCCGCTCCAATACTTCCGGCCAAACGGTACTGCGCTGCGCTCTTTTCCGGCGGCTTGCCCAAGGTGCTCTGCGATCAATGGGGGCAGGACATTCACTGGCAGAGTCACCTTTGATGCGGGTGCTGGAGCCATTCTGGCTCCGGCACCCAGGGATGGCCTTGCGGCCCGATGCTCACCTTAGCTCTGGGGCCTGACCAGGTACTTCTCTCCGGTTGCCATTTTGCCGTAAGCAGAGATGGCATCCAGTTGTAACGCACCGGCCAGGGAGACTTCGTGGGTGTAGTGGCTGGCGAACGTGGTTTTGATCTCGGCGGCTACGCGCTTGCGCATGGCGATGTTGGTGTCCTTGCCCAGTTTTCCCAGCGCATTGAACAACAAAAAGCCGTTCACACCCCAGGCAAAACCAAAGCTGCGGTTCAGGGTGATGGGGCCGCGATCAAGGCCGCCATAGATATAAACCTGCTTGTAGACGTCTGACCCATACACGCTGTACTGAGTCATGTTGCGAGAGACGGCGGCTTCCATGCAGGTGAGGATATCGCTGGCCAGGCGACCGCCACCGATAGGGTCGAAGGCGATGGTCGCGCCGGTGTCGATCAGTGCCTGGGTCAGGTCGGCCATAAAGCTGTCGCTACTGGAGTTGACCACGTATTTGGCACCCTGGTCACGCAGCAGTGCTTCCTGTTCTGGCTTGCGGACGATATTGACCAGGTCCACGCCGTCGGCGATGCAGATGCGGTTGAGCATTTGTCCGAGGTTAGAGGCGGCGGCAGCGTGAACAATCGCCTTGTGTCCCTCTGCTCGCATGGTTTCTACCATGGCCAAGGCCGTCAGCGGATTCACGAAGCTTGAAGCGCCTTCCACTGCGGAGGTACCCGACTCCAGTTCGAGACAGCTTTGCACATTGGCGCAGACATATTTTTTGTAACTACCACCGCCAATGAACGCGACGGTTTTGCCCATCAGGCTTTGCGCAGCGGCGGATGAGCCCGCGGCGACGACGGTACCGGCGCCCTCGTTGCCCACGGGTATGGCCTTGCCAACCCGCTTTTTAACGGCACCCATAAACCTGGCCGGGACATCGGCACTGATGACCGGGCGATCGGCGCTACCGGATTGGCTGGCCGTCTTCATATCCGCCACGCTGAACATCACTCCCAGGTCAGACGGGTTGATAGGAGCGGCTTCAATGCGGATGACGACCTGGTTTTCGCCCGGCTGCGGGATCTCGATGTCGCGCAGGGCAAGTTCCAGTTTGTTGTCTTCGCTGATGGTCGACGTAAGTTCGATATTGGTATCTGACACTTTTTTCTCCTGCAAAAGTTGCGTGGTCTGGTGCTTCGCTACCCGGTATTACCCGATAAAATGAGGGACAAGCGCGTCCGCGCCTGCGGGATCCGGATCGCTGGGCTGTCTGATCGTTGTGATCAATGGGGTTAGAGTAGCTGACTTATTCGATCAATACCCCCAAGAACTGCAGACCACTATCCGGGCAGATAGTAAAACGGCTAACAAGGTGCGCAAATCAAGCCAATCCAACCTTCAACCCGATCAACGCCAGTAACCCGGCCACAACCCGGTTCTGCATCTTTTGCATACCTTTGTGGGAAGCGGTAAACGCTGCAATCTCTTTACCGATCAGCGAATAAACCAGGTCAAATCCCAGACCAATAACGGCGAGGATCAGTCCTAGTGTGGCGAACTGGGAGGCCACGTCCTGTGCCGGTTCGACAAACTGCGGCAGCAGGACCGAGCAGAAAATCAGCGACTTCGGGTTCAGCAGGTTGGTCAGGGCACCCTGGCTGAATGAGCGCAGATATCGGCTGCGGGAGGATTCCGATGCGGCCTCCACAGCTTGCATGGTGGGGGTGTCCAGTGTCAGGAACCGCCACGCCAGGTAGAGCAGGTAGGTTGCGCCGGCCAATCTGATGGCGTGGTAGGCCCAGGGGGTGGTTTGCAGCAGCGCCGCCAGGCCGATTGCAGCGAGCAGTACGTGGAGGGACCTGGCCAGGGCCAGTCCGGTGCTGACCGCCACGGCCTGCCTGGCTCCGCCATTCATGCTGGTACTGAGAACCAGGAGCATGTCGGGGCCGGGTGTCAGGTAGATGGCTACCAGCGTAAAGCAAAACAGGGCCAGGTCACCCATGTGTGCACCCTTATCTCGGAGTGGGGGTGACCAGAATCATATAGCAGATGCTGTGGCGAAAGTTTGCTTAATACGCCAGGAATCAGGCTAATATTGGCCAGAATCACTAAGCTCATCCACGTAAAAGAAGAAAGATGCCAATAATGAAATTTGATCGCTACGACCGCAAAATTCTGGAATCACTCCAGGCAGAAGGGCGTCTGGCCAATATCGACCTGGCAGCCGATATTGGCCTCTCCCCATCCCCCTGCTCAAGGCGTGTGCGCCTGCTTGAAAAGTCCGGCGTTATCAGTGGCTACAGTGCTATCCTGGATCGGGAAAAGGTTGGCCTGAACCTGACGGTGTTCGTTGATATCAAAGTGGAGAAACACGGCGAGAAAGAAGCCGAGGCGTTTCGGGAAGCCGTGAGTCTGTTGCCGGAAGTGGTGATGGCGCACCTGGTATCTGGCCAGTCCGATTTCCACCTGCAGGTCGTGGTACCGGATCTGCGCGCGTATGAGAACTTCCTGACGGGCACCTTGCTGAAATTACCCGGGGTGCGGGATATTCGCAGCAACTTCGCGATTCAGACGGTGAAACCCCAGTCACCATTGCCTTTGCGGCACCTGCCCTGATGTTTGCGACCCGTGGGGCATAAGATAGCCAAGCCAGACACCGGGCCTGTCAGGATGGTCCGCAGCTCAGCGTACGGGTTGCGTAGGCAAGTCCAGCTGTGCCAGTTGCACCGTGAAGTCTGTTTCCTGTTCGGGCGGCAGGCAGCGCAGGTCCAGCAGCAGGGCAGAGTCTTCGATGCGGCCGATAACCGGCTTGGGGAGCTGGCGGAAGCTCGCTTCAAGGCGGTTGAGCACGCCACTGCTACGCCCCCGTGAACGTACCGCGAGGCCAACAGAGGGAAGGCGGTCCACTGGCAACGAACCCGAACCGATCTGGGACCGCAAAGGAACGATCTCCACGTCTACCTCAAGGGCCGCCAGTGCGGATTGAAGGGCTGGCAATACACGCTCGGCGGCTTCACGAATCTCGGTCTCTGGCCGGGTCAGTTGCTGAAGGGTGGTCAGGCGCTGTGCCAACCGGTCCGGATCACGATACAGGCGCAGTACAGCTTCCAGGCTGGCCAGGGTCAGCTTGCCGACGCGCAACGCCCGCTTGAGAGGGTTCCGCCTGATCCGGGCGATCAGGTCGCGGCGGCCGACCAGCATGCCCACCTGTGGGCCGCCGAGCAGCTTGTCACCGGAGAAAGTCACAAGGTCAGCACCGGCTTCGATACTCTCGCGGGGAGTGGGCTCATGGGGCAGTCCCCAATGTTCGAGGTTGGTCAGGGTTCCCGAGCCCAGGTCCACCGTGAAGGGCAATTCATGCTCATGGGCCAGGCTGGCGAGTTCGTGCTCCGGAACAGCGTGCGTGAAGCCCTCAATGGCATAGTTGCTCGTGTGTACTTTCATCAACATGCCGGTACGCGGGCTGATGGCGCCGGCAAAGTCCTTGAGGTGGGTGCGGTTGGTGGTACCGACCTCGACCAGTTTGGCACCGGCGCGCTTCATGATGTCCGGCACCCGGAACGCGCCACCGATTTCCACCAGTTCGCCCCGTGACACTACCACTTTTCTCTTGTGGGCCAGGGTGTTGAGGAGCAGGAACACCGCCGCGGCATTGTTGTTGACGACGGTCGCTGCCTCGGCTCCGGTAAGATCGCAGAGCAGTTGTTCGACCACGTCGTCACGGTCACCCCGTCCACCCTCCTCGATATTGTATTCCAGGGCACAGGGATTGCGGGCCGCCTCAACGAGTGCGGTGATGGCTTCTTCAGGCAGCGAGGCGCGGCCCAGGTTGGTATGCAGGACGGTGCCTGTCAGGTTGAACACCGGGCGCAGGCGGGGCAGGGCCTGGGTCTGGGCTGCTTCGCTAATGCCGTCGATCAGGCTCGATTCCTCGGGAATCGGTGCGCCGTTCCTTCCGGCTTCGCGAACCGCGGCCAACTGGTCGCGAATCAGTCCGGTAATGACGGCGCGACCATGGGCATCAATCAGGGGCTCAATGCGGTCGTGGGCAAGCAGCTGGCTGACCGAGGGCAGCTTCGAAAGTGCATTCATCAGGGGCTTCCTTATCAGGCCAGGCCTTGTTCAGGGCAACAACACCGTAGACCCCGTCGTCTGCCCACTCGCCAGCGCCTCATGGGCCCTGGCGGCATCGGCCAGGGGGAAACGCTGGTTGATATCTGCCGTGATATCGCCGCTGGCCAGCATTTCGAACAGTTCGCCGCACATGGCTTCGAAGCGGGGGCGGGTGTCGGCGTAGCCTGCCAGGCTGGGGCGGGTGACGAACAGGGAGCCTTTCTGGTTGAGGATGCCGATGTTGACGCCGCTTACCGGGCCAGTGGTGTTGCCGAAGCTGACCATCAGGCCGCGCTTCTGAAGGCAATCGAGGGAGGTTTCCCAGGTGTCCTTGCCGACGGAATCATAGACTACCGGCACCATGTCGCCCCCGGTCAGTTCCCGCACCCGCTCGACGATGTTCTCTTCCTTGTAGTTGATGGTCGCCCAGGCGCCATGGTCCAGGGCCAGTTTCGCCTTCTCGGGCCCACTGACGGTGCCGATAAGCTTTGCCCCCAGGGCCCTGGCCCACTGACAGGCGATCAGGCCGACGCCGCCCGCAGCGGCATGAAACAGGATGGTCTCGCCAGCCTTGACCGGCCAGGTCTGGCGCAGCAGGTACTGAACGGTGAGGCCCTTGAGCATGGTGGCAGCAGCGGTTTCGAAATCCACCGCGTCCGGCAACTGGATGGCCTTGTCGGCAGGCAGGACATGTTGCTCCGCATAGGAACCCAGTGGTGCCTGGGCGTAGGCGACCCGGTCACCCACGGCAAAACCGGTGACGCCTTCGCCGACCGCATCGACGACGCCGGCGCCTTCGGTGCCCAGGCCGGAGGGCAGGCCGGGCACCGGGTAGACGCCGGAGCGGAAATAGATCTCGATATAGTTCAGGCCAATGGCCCGGTTACTGACCCGGATTTCCCCCGGGCCGGGCTCCCTGGTGTCCATGTCGAGGAATTCCAGCACTTCCGGCCCGCCGGTGCGGGAAAATCGAATGGCTTTGGTCATAACCGGGCTCCTTCATTGTAGTTTCGATGTTTCGAGACGGTTTCAGTGATAGCGTCGATTCATCATACGCCATATCAAGGAGGTTGGCCTTCAGCCCCCGGAGGGGAGGTGACTCACTGGTGCGCATGCTCAGCCAGTCGGGCCTCGCTGATATCACTGCGGGCGTGGCGGATCACACTGATGCCGGAGGTCACCGCCAGGCTACCGATAATGGCAGCAACAACAAGGTCAGGCCAGGCGGTACCGGTTCCCAGCACGCCCAGGGCCGCTACCATGACGGCCACGTTGCCGATGGCATCGTTGCGGCTGCACAGCCATACCGAGCGCATGTCGGAGTCGCCGCTGCGGTAGCGGAATAATATCCAGGCCACGGCTACGTTGGCCGCGAGCGCAAGGAAGCCCACCGCGCCCATGGTGATGGCTTCCGGGGTGGCCCCGCTTTGCGCGACCCAGATTGCCCGGCCCAGTACCGCCAGGCCGAACAGGGTCATGGTGGCACCCTTGAACATCGCCGCCCGGCCTCGCCAGACCATGCCCATGGACAGGACCGACAGCGACAGCAGGTAATTCGCGCTGTCGCCAAAGAAGTCGATGGCGTCAGCCATCAGCGAAACGGAGCCAGACTGGAGGCTGGCGGCGCCTTCTACCAGGAACATGGTGAGGTTTACCCAGAGGGCAATCCAGAGCGCCCGGCGAAATCCCGGGCTGGGGGTCTTGGGTTCCGGTGCGGAGCAACTGCAGGCCATTTCAATCCTCCCTTGATGGTTTGATGCCATTCAAAGGCCTGTAGGTACTACAGGGTCAAGCCTGGCGGCCAAAAAGGTCTCAGTGGCCATGGCTGCCAGGAATGTGATTGTTGTGGCCAGGGGGCGAGTCCTTGTCCAGGTCCTGGGTAAGGCCTCCGAGAATGCCGCATTCAGCCACGGTGCGGCCCTGGGAGCAGGCCTGCTGCAGGTCACTGAGGGTTTTCTCCAGCGCCCGAAGCTCCTGTAGCCTGGCCCGGACGTGGCCCAGGTGCCGGGCCAGCAGGGCGTCCACTTCGCTGCAGTCGGCGTCGGGCTGGTCCGCCAGGCGAACCAGCTCGCGGATTTCCTCCTGGGCCATGTCCAGGTTGCGGCAGCGGCGGATAAACAGCAGCCGGTCCAGATGCGACTGGCGGTAATTGCGATAGCCGTTGGCCTGGCGATCCGGCGCAGGCAGCAAGCCAATCTTCTCGTAATAACGGATGGTTTCCACCGGGATACCGGACTGTTCCGTCATTTCGCCGATTTTCATGCCTGCCATCCTCTTTGATCAGCCGTTTACCAGGAAGTGTACCCAGATACTGGCACCGTAGCCCAGGGCGATGGCCGGGGTCCATTTCAGGTGGCTCAGGAAGGTGTAATGGCCCCGGGCCTGCCCCATCAAAGCGACCCCGGCGGCAGAACCGACGGAGAGCAGGCTGCCGCCGACACCCGCAGTCAGGGTGACCAGTAGCCATTGCAGTTCCGGCATGTCAGGGTTCATGGTCAGTACGGCAAACATCACCGGAATATTATCGACCAGTGAGGAGATAACGCCGATCATCACGTTCGCTGTGGTGGGGCCAAGGTCCACGTAGAGGGTGTTGGACATCAGGCCCAGATAGCCGATAAACCCTAACCCGCCAACGGCCAGGATGACCCCGTAGAAGAAGAACAGGGTGTCCCACTCCGAGCGGGCAATATGGGCAAACACATCGAAACTGTGCTCACTGGAACTGTCACCGGGTGGGGTTTCCGAGGATTCCTGCCACTGATATTCCTCGTGGCGCTTGAGGAAGTAACCGAAGATCTTCAGGTAGGCAAGGCCCGTCATCATGCCGAAGACCGGCGGAATATGCAGGAACTGGTGAAAACTGATGGCGGTGGCAATAGTCGCCAGGAAAAGCCCACAGATTACCAGCCCCCCGGGGCGCAATACCCTGTTGTGGCTCTCCGGGGCCATGGGTTGTCCCTTGGGCAGGGCCAGGTGCATGAGCAGGGCAGGTACCAGGAAGTTTACCAGGCTGGGCAGGAACAGCTGGAAGAAGTCCTGGAACGGCAGAATGCCTTTCTGCCAGACCATCAGTGTGGTGATGTCGCCGAAGGGGCTGAATGCACCACCGGCATTGGCGCCGACCACGATGTTGATGCACGCCAGGGAGACAAACGCCGGGCTGTCCCGGCCAACGGCCATGACCACTGCGCACATGATCAGCGCGGTGGTCAGGTTGTCCGCCACTGGCGAAATCAGGAAGGCCAGGCTACCGGTAATCCAGAACAGCCGGCGATAGCCAAAGCCCTTGCCCAACAGCCATATGCGCAGCTGGTCAAAGACACCCCGTTCCAGCATGGCATTAATGTAGGTCATTGCCACCAGCAGGAAGAAAAAGAGCTCGGCGTACTCCAGGAAGTTGTGGCGGATGGCTTCCTCCACCTCACCGGTCACGCCCGCGTTGCTATAGACAACGGCCAGCAGGATCCAGATCAGGCCAGCGGCCATCAGCATGGGCTTGGACTTGGCGAGGTGAATTTTCTCTTCCAGCATGACCAGGATGTAGCCGATCACGAAGATGGCGATGGCAAGGTAGCCCGCCGGGTGATGGATAAGGTTAAGTGCGCGGGTGGTTTCGGCCGCCCACGCGGAACCGGATACCGACAACAAGCCAACTGCCGGCAACAACAGGTGTTTTTTCATTCGTTTACTCCGGGGATTGCCCCGATCAATGTTGATGCGAAACGGGAATCAGACGCTGAGGGCGAAGTCGGGAGGTGGCGCCCTTGGGAGCCCGGGGTAGACGGAGCGACGGGAGGCCGGTCGAGTTGCTCCGCTATTGATCGTCGCTTCGGTGATCCGGATCTCCGGAGGGCGGCTTGGGACCGGAGGAGGTCCCATGATATCGCCGGAAATACCGTCGGCAGACAGGCTGTTGGCAATCAGGCATTCATCTGCGCTGCTGGCCTGGCCGGGACCGCCGGTGTCGTTGGTCAGCCTGTCCGGTACGCCCCACAGCACCATGCCCGACAACACAAGGAATGCAGCCAGTTGACGCAGGGTGGTCGGGGCGGTTTTCGTTGCGGGCACGGGCAATACCTGATGCTGTGGACATCCGGGCGGGCACAGGGGGCGCCGACAGCCCGGTTCTGGTGGACGCTATATCTATCACACCGCGTCGGACCCGCATAGGGCTATTTAGCGATGGCGACGGTATTCCCGTAGGACCGTCAGTGATGGAACCCGGGCGCCCTTGCGTGACGCGGGACCGGTGCGCCGGGCAGGGCCGCAATGGCCTCGAGGCCGCCAAGGCGGCTGCGGTCGAAGGCCAGTGATCCGCCATGGCTGTCGATTACCCGGCGGACCGCCGGCAGACCGCGGCCGGGGGCCTGGTCCGGTTTCGCCCGGAAGTCTTCCTCGCCGAGGTGTGATGCCAGTTCAGGGTCTAAACCGGGGCCATCATCGGCTACGCCAAACACCAGCATGTTGCCCTTGATCGCCAGGAAGATGTTCACCTGGGAGGCCGCCCATTTACCCGCGTTATCCAGCAATTCGCCGAAGACTTCGGTCAGCTCCGCCTCACGGATGGACCAGGGAACGTCTTCGGTCACATCGGTAATCAGCTCAAAGTTCACGTCTGGATACCGATGACCCAGTATCGCGATAAGCTTGCGGCATTTGCGGGCCGGGAAGGACTCGTTCTTGCGGGGTGTGGGCTTTGCAGGTTCCGCGGGCTGCGCACGCGTGCCATGGGGAGGCCCGGGCCTGTCCACGGGCTGGTTACCGGTGGCGCTTCCCTGTTCTGGTTGGGTGGTTTTTCGAGGGTCTGGTTTGGGCTCGGGCTCGGGAATTGCCTCCTCGGCCTCGGCAAGGGCTTGTTCCAGGTCTGCGTCCAGTTCCCGCAGGGAAACTTCCAGGTCCCGCTCGTCCGGCTGTGTTCGCGGAGCTGGCTCAGGTGCCGGTTCCGCAGTTCGTGGCTGGTGTCCCTCTGGCGGTAATACCGGACGGGGCGTTCGTGCTGGCTCCGGGTTCCGCCTGGCTGCCGGCTCGGGGCTGGGTGGTGGAGCAGGTTCAGGCGGTTGTGATGGCGCAACCGTGAGGTCCGGGGCCGGAGCAGAGACTCCCGGTTGCGGTTTCGGTCGTTCGTCGTGGCTTGACGTGGCCCCCGCCGGATCTTTCAGGGCCGATTGCAGGATCCGGTTCAGCAGCTGCACCAGCGGGTGCATTTCCCGGGGCGCATCCGTCAGCTGGCTGCGATGGCCTTTCTGAAAATCCATCACGTCCTGCTGCAGGTTTCGCAGGTGAGTGCGGAACAGGCTCAGGGACAGCAGGGCGGTGACCGAGAGCAAAACCAGCATCCCCAGACCCAGGGCGATCCAGCCCAGCAGGCCATCCTGTACGTTGCAGATCCACGGCGCAAAGCCTCGCTCGGTGCAATTGAGCAGCAACGGGCGGTCCAGCCAAGGCCCGATTTTACTATCCACCACCCAGGCCACCAGGGTAAAGGTCACCGCAAAGGGTGCCACCATGAGAAACAGGCTGGCGCGTATGGAGCGGCTCATAACAGGTACATCTCCCTTACACTTCGGACTTCCCTGGATTCGGACGAAGGGGTATCTGACCCCAGTGGAATATTGTGAACCACCGGAGCCCGGGAGGACATTACGGGTGAGACAGGGTCAGGAAACGGAAGCTGACGGCCCTGCTCAGGAACGGGCCTGGCGGGCCAGCTGGACCAGGTCCTCGGTGATCTGGTCGGTGGGCAGGTCCGAGCGCAACAGCAGCCGGGCGTTACCCTGGCCATCAAACACATAGATGGCCGCACTGTGGGAGACGTTGTAATTACCCCTCTCATCGGGCTCATCGTAACCGAAGGTGGTGCGGTACCGCTTGGCCAGTTTTCGCAGGGTGGGTTCGTCTGCTGTCAGGCCCACGGTGCGATCGTAGAAGAAATTCACATACTCTCCAAGCCGCTCCGGCGTGTCCCGTTTCGGGTCGACGCTGACAAACAGGGGGGTAACATCGTCCTGAAGGTCTGCAGGCATCGCCTTGATCGCCCGGGTCAGTTTGGACAGGGTGGCGGGGCAGACGTCCGGGCAATTGGTAAAGCCGAAGAACATCAGGCGCACCTGGCCCTGGTATTCCTCGGCAGTGACCGTTTCGCCGTCGCTGCGGGTCAGCGTGAACTCAAGGTCCGGCAGCATCCCGTCGATTTCCTTGGCGTTCCACTGTTGTTCTTCATCCAGGCAGCCTGTCAGCACCAGCGCCAGGCCTGCGATCACCAGGGATCGGGCGAAAAGGGTTATGAATTTCATGGTGTTACTTCCTCTGCAACGTGCCGTCGGGGTCTGGGACGGTCGTCCCGCATGGCCCGGCCGATCAGGATCAGGATACCGACCACACTCATCATGGCTGGCGGAATCCAGGTCAGAATGCCGCCGATAAGCTGGTCGTCTATGGGCGACATGGGCCAGGCACGGCCGCACACTTCGTACACGTCGTAGACCATGCCCCGGTTAAAGACGATCCAGGCCCCCAGCACCATCTGTGGTACTGCCACCAGTACCAGCAGCAGGATTCGCTTGCCGTAACCCAGGGACGGGGTGTCGTGGGGAGAGCGCGGGTCAAAGATCAGCCACCAGAACAGCAGGCCATCCAGCAGCATGCTCCAGTTCATCACCCAGTACAGGTCACGGCTGAGCATGGCGTCGAAGTGGATGGGCGGCCATAGCCAGAAATACACCAGCCCCGCAAACAGGAACGCAGCAATGAACGGCTGTTGCAGTGCGTTGTAACCCCAGCGGATGGGCAGCACCCAGGCGCCCATGGCCGGTGCCAGCTGCCGGTGCCAGAAGCGCAGTATCGGCAAGGGGTTGGACAGGGCAATCAGTACCGGCCCCAGGTGGTGCAGAATCAGATGCTGACCCCGGTGGATAAAGAACATGTACTGGGCGTAGTAGTCGAACCGGGTCTGCATCACCGCATAGCACAGCAGCAGGCCCAGGAAGAATGCGAAGATGCGCACCGGTCCGGGTTTTTCTTCACCGGGCAGGGCCCGAAGCGCCACGATATAGCCGCTGGCCACCAAAAGGTAGGCCAGTATTGTCAGTGGCGAGAAATCGTAGGGTAGCAGCAGGTTCCAGTTCATGGGTGGAGCTCGGGTGATTGGCCTGTTGTTATTGGAGTGCCTCAGGCATCCGAGAATAGCAACATAGTCTGAGCAGCGGAACCCCGGCTTCAGAACAGGGTAAGTTGCTGTTCGTTCTCGCTGGATTTCGCTACTGGTCGCCGGTGCTGGTGTTGCCGCCGACGACTGCCATGGCGGGCCAGCACACGTTCGGTCTCTTCGGCGTTTACCCTGTGCCGGATAAATTCCCCCATGGCCTGGCGTGCCTCCCGGGCGGCCTGCTCATGGTCACAGACCGGGTCGATGTACTGGTCGCCACCGAAGCGTTGCTTCTGGCTGAAGGTCATCTGCCAGGGAGCGTGGATGAATTCGTTGGGTACCCCTTCCAGTTCCGGCAGCCAGCGGCGGATAAAGGTACCTTCCGGGTCCAGTTTGCGGCTCTGGAGCACCGGGTTGTAGATGCGCAGGGCGTTGATGCCGGTGAGGCCGGACTGCATCTGGGCCTGGGGGTAGTGAATGCCCGGTTCAAAGTCGGTAAACAATCGTGCCAGGTGCAGGGCCGGCTCGCGCCAGTGCAGCCAGAGCTGGTAGCTGGCAATGGCCATGAGCATGGCCCGCATGCGGAAATTGATCCAGCCGGTATGGTGCAGCGCCCGCATACAGGCATCCACCAGCGGCCAGCCGGTCTGGCCCTGCTGCCAGCGCTGCAGGCGTTCCGAATCGTCCGGGCCAGTCTTGAGCTGCTCCATATCCCGGTGCAGGGCGCGGAACTCAAGCTCCGGCTCGTCTTCCAGTTTCTGGATAAAGTGGCAGTGCCAGTGCAGGCGGGAACGGAAGCTGGCCAGGCTGCGCTGCTTGCGGGGCAGGCTGCTTTGGTGATTCCCCGTCGCCCGTGCCTGCTGATACACATGCCGCAGGCTGACCGTGCCGTAAGCCAGGTGAGGGCTCAGGCGGGAGCAGGCCCTGGGGGCCGTGTTGGGGCTGGAGATCTTGTATTGGTAACCGGCAACCCGCCGGTCGAGGAACGACGCCAGCAATTTCTCGCCATGGCCGCTACCGCCGGCCTGGCGGTCCGGGCTGGGCATGCCGTGGGAGATATCCGGCATCGACAGGGTGGCGATATCCGGCCAGTCGCGGAACTGGTCTGCCGGCATGGGCAGGTGCTCCGGCGGCGCGAGCACCGGAGCGGTCATCAGGGACTGCCATCGGCTGTCCCACTCATCCCGGTCCGGCAGCGGGCGCACGACGCCGGATTGCTGCCATTCCCGGTATTCGGTGCCGTGGCTGCGACACCAGCCCAGCACCGCCCGATCCCGGTCAAACGTCCACTGCCCGCCGGTCTCCTGGTGGCAGAAGATGCGCCCGATGCCATAGTGGGCGTGCAGGGTGCCCAGCACATCGAGAGCGTCGCCGTGGATGACCAGCAGGCGGCTACCCACCTTGCGAAGCTGGCGGTCCAGGTCTTCCAGGGATTCGCGGATAAACCCCCAGTGACGTTCGCTGGTGTCCGGCAGTTGCCAGTACCCGGGTTCCACCACATAAAGGGGGATGACCGGCCGGCCGTGCGCAGCGGCTTCTACCAGTGGGGCATGGTCGTGGGTGCGCAGGTCACGCTTGAACCAGACAACCGTTGTCATTGGGTGGAGGCTCCGGGGTTTTGCCGGTTACGTCGACAGCGTTCGCTGCAGTAGCGTACCTGTGGCCAGTCGCGGGCCCATTTCCGGCGCCAGCTGAACGGGCGCAGGCAAACGGGACAGGTCTTGCTGGGTAAGCGGCTTTTTTTGTGCATCGTGGCAGTTTGGGTTTTACTGAGAGACAACAAAACCTTACGTTCGGTTCCCGGAAACGGGTCTGTGAAGAATCCTGCAAGGAGATTCCCCGATGGCGCGATTCAGTGACTGTCTGCCACCGCCTTCCGTTATGGTGTTTGACTGGCACGGCACCCTGGTGGATACCCACGACGCCATGTTCAGCGCCATGGAGGACATGCTGCCGCAGCTGGAAGACCTGGGCCTGGTAGGGCGGCTGCTGCCGGAGGATCAGTGCCGTACGCCGGATGATGCCCGGCTGGTGCGCTATATCCGTATCTTCCGTCGCCTGCATCCGCGCATCCTGGCGGAACGCCGTGTCAGCCGCACGGATATTTTCAACGCCATCTTCGGAGATGACCGGGAAGCCAAGCTCATTGCCCACAGGGCCTATAACGATTGCTATCGCAAGTATTTCGGCCAGGTGAAACCGTTCCAGCCCGGCGCCTATGAATACCTTTCGGCACTCAAGGCCATGGGAATCCGGCTGGCGGTGTCCACCAACCGCAACCGGGAGTTCCTGGACAAGGAGCTGCGCATGGTGGATGAAGGCCGCTGGGCAAACCTGTTCGATGCCACCGTCTGCGCCGACGACGTAACGGAATACAAGCCGGATCCGCAGGTGATTCTCAAGGCCCTGGAGAAACTGGGTCTGCCAGCGGACGAGCGAGCCTGGTACGTGGGCGACAGCTATGTGGACATGCTCACGGCCAACAAGGCGGGTGTCTCCGGTGTGTTTTATAACGGCGCCGCCTGGGATCCCGGGCGTATCGACAGCTGGTTCAGCCACCGGGATGCGCCGGCGGCGATCCTGGACAGCTTCGAGGACCTGATGGACCTGCTGGCCCTGCTGGAACGTAGCCATCCCGAGGCCTTGACGGTCACCCCGGCGGAAGCGCGGCCACGCCCGTTCCCGCCCCCTGAGCGTCCGCAGCCCCGCATCGAGCCGGACTGGCACCCGGCGGTGGTCAAGCTGATCCGGCCCGCGGTCGTCCTGTTCGACTGGCACGCCACCCTGGTGGACACCCTGGACGCCATGTACCACGCGGTGGACGATATGCTGCCTGAGTTCAGTGAACTGGGCCTGATGGACCGGATGCTGGCGCCGGAGGACAGCAAGACACCGGACGATGCGCGCCTCGTGGCCTATGTGCGTGAGTTCGCCCGGCTACACCCGAAAGTGCGAGCGGACCGCAAAATCTCACGCACTGACATCTTCGAGGTGCTGTTTGGCGAAGACCAGGAGGCCAAGCAGATAGCCCACAAGGCGTTCAACCGCCATTACCGGGAACACTACGGCACGGTCAAGGCCTTCGAGCCCCGGGTGCGGGATGTGCTGGAGGGGCTTCGGCGCCTGGGTATCCAGGTAGGCGTCATCACCAACCGGGACCGGGAGTTTTTCGAGCACGAACTGGCGGCGGTGGAGGGTACTGGCTGGACAGAGCTGTTTGACGTGGATGTGTGCGGTGACGACACCCCCTTGCGCAAGCCTCACCCGGACCAGTTACTGCTGGCCATCCAGAAACTGGATTATCCGCCGGACCCCAGCGTCTGGTACGTGGGGGACAGTACCACGGATGTGATCGCCGCCAAGCGGGCCGGGCTTACCTCGGTGTTTTTCAATGGCGCCCAGTGGGACCAGCCCTGGCTCAACAAGATCTTTCCGGGTACCCACAAGCACCCGGACAAGCCGGATGTGGTGGTCAATGATTTCTCGGAATTCTGGGCGCTGGTGCTGGCCTGCGAAGAAGGGCCTCCCTGAGAGGGGGAGACCTCAAAGCTCGTCCAGGTGGTCCAGCAGCCAGTTGGCCCGCTCCAGGGTGGCCTGGCGGTGGTCCGGGTCTTGCCGCTGCCAGTTGCGGTACATCATGACCATGCGTGGATTGCGGCTGAAATCGTCTTTGTGGCGGTCCAGGAAGTGCCAGTACAGGGCGTTGAACGGGCAGGCGTCGTCTTCCGTGGTGTGGTTGACGTTGTACCGGCACTGACTGCAGTAATCGGACATGCGGTTAATATACTTGCCGCTGGCGGCGTAGGGCTTGGAACCCAGGTAACCGCCGTCCGCGTGCATCACCATGCCCAGGGTGTTCGGTAGCTCGACCCAGTCGTAGGCGTCGGCATAGACCGCCAGGTACCAGTCGCAGATCTCCTCCGGTTTGATGCCGGCCAGCAGGGCAAAGTTGCCGGTGACCATGAGCCGTTGTATGTGGTGGGCATAGCCGTTGCGCCGGGTACTGTCGATGGTCCGGTGCAGGCAGTGCATGCCGGTGTCGCCACTCCAGTAGAACCAGGGCAGGGGGCGATCATTGCCCAGGCGGTTCTCTTTGGCATAAGTGGGCATTTTCAGCCAGTAGATACCTCTCACGAACTCCCGCCAGCCGATAATCTGGCGGATAAAACCCTCCACCGCGTTGAGTGGTGCCTGACCCGCATACCAGGCCCGTTCGGCGGCTTCACACACCTCCATGGGGTCCAGCAGGCCACAGTTCAGGTAGGGGGACAGGATGGCGTGGAACAGCCAGTCCTCCTGGTCCGCCATGGCATCCTGGTAGTCGCCGAAACAGGGCAGGGCGAAGTCGATAAAGTGATCCAGGGCCTGCCGGGCCTGTTCGGCGGTAACGGCAAAGTGAAAGTCGTCGGTGGTGCCAAAGTGGTCACTGAAGTGGCGATCTACCAATGACATTACGTCCCGGGTGATGTCGTCCGGCTCCACCCGGAACGGTGCCGGGGCCGGTGGCTGGCCCTTCCACTTGCGCCGGTTGTCGGCGTCGTAGTTCCAGTGGCCCCCTTCCGGCTCGTCGCCTGGCGTCATCAGCAGGCCGCTCTTGCGGCGCATCTCCCGGTAGAAGAATTCCATGCGCAACTGTTTGCGACCCTCGGCCCAGCGGGCGAACTCGTCCTTGCTGGCAAGAAAGCGACGATCCGGGCGGATTTCCACGGGAACCCCAAGGGTTTCGTGCCATTGGCGGATCTGGTTATCCAGTCGCCATTCGCCGCATTCAGTGGTCACAAGTTTATCCGGGCTGAGCGACAATACCTGCTCCTGTACAACCGATAGCAGGTCCTCGTGGGGTGAGTCAGGGCCATACTCGTGGTAGATGACCTGCCAGCCTTTCGCCTGCAGTTCTCGGGCGAAGTGGCGCATGGCGCTGAACACCAGCACCAGCTTCTTCTTGTGGTGGTTGGTATAACTGGCCTCGTCGTGCACTTCCGCCATGACAACACGGTCGTGGGCAGGATCGGCCCCGTCCAGGGCAGAGAGGTGGTGACTGAGCTGGTCGCCAAGAATCAGGATCAGGTTTGCCATGGTCTATTCCTTAAGGGATACCCGAAGTACGCCATCAGCCCAAGGGTGGTTCAGCTCCCATCCCCTTATAATGAACCTGACGTCGGTCAAGATGTCCCCACGCTGGTTATCCTAGACTGGCCGACCACCATGCACCCGTCAGATCGAGTATTGCCATGCCCGCTTCCCCGGCCACTGCCGAATCCACACTGCCTGAATTTATCTGGGATGAAGCCCTGATCCGTCGCTACGACCTGAGCGGCCCCCGGTACACGTCCTACCCGACAGCGGTGGAGTTTACGCCGGACTTCCGGGTGGACGATATGGTGAAGGCAGCCGGTCGCAGCAAGGCGGCGGGTGGTCCGGTGTCGCTGTACACCCACCTGCCGTTCTGTGCACACCTCTGTTACTACTGCGCCTGCAACAAGGTCATCACCAAGAAGCGTGACAAGGCCATGCCCTATGTGGAGCGGGTGCTGAAGGAAGCGGCTATCCAGTCAAAGCTGTTCGGCGCTGACCGCCCGGTCCAGCAACTGCACTGGGGCGGTGGCACCCCGACCTTCCTGCCGAAGGATGTGATGGAGCACCTGATGGCGGGCTACGGCGAACTGTTCAACCTGCAGTCCGGCGATGACCGGGACTACAGTGTGGAGATCGACCCCCGGGAAGTGGATGAAGACACCCTGCCGACCCTGTGGAAGCTGGGCTTCAACCGCATCAGCCTGGGCGTGCAGGATGTGAATCCGGTGGTGCAGAAAGCGGTCAACCGCATCCAGCCCCGGGAGATGACCGAGGGCGTGCTTAACGAGGCCCGCCGCATCGGCTTCCGTTCCATCAACCTGGACCTGATTTACGGGCTGCCGTACCAGACCCCGGAAAGCTTCGCCGAAACCCTGGAGTCGGTGATCGAGATGTCGCCGGATCGTCTCTCGGTATTCAGCTATGCCCACCTGCCGGACCGGTTCTATCCCCAGACCCGTATCCAGGGGGATACGCTGCCCAGCCCGCAGCAGAAGCTGACCATTCTTCACAACACCATCAACCGCCTGCTGGAGGCCGGTTACGAATACATTGGCATGGACCACTTTGCCAAGCCGGACGACTCCCTCGCAGTCGCCCAGCGGGAAGGCCGGCTGCACCGGAACTTCCAGGGCTACACGACCCATGCGGACTGCGACCTGGTCTCTCTCGGTGTGTCAGCGATTGGTCAGACCGATGATGCCTACTTCCAGAACAACCACGACCTGCCGGCCTGGGAACAGGCCATCGACGCGGGTCAGTTGGCCACCATTCGCGGTGTCGGCCTGACCCGGGACGACCAGATCCGCCGCTGGGTAATCGGCCAGCTGATCTGCCAGTTCCGCCTGGACCGTGAACAGTTCCAGGCCGCCTGGGGTGCAGACTTTGACAGCTACTTTACGGACGAACTGCGTCGCCTGAAGCCGATGATCCAGGATGAATTGATTGGCGATGATGGCCGTGTGCTGCAGGTTCAGCCTGCCGGCCGGCTGCTGATCCGGGCCATCTGCCAGATTTTCGATCTTTATCGGAAGGAAGGGGCTTCTCAGCGGTTCTCTCGGATTATCTGACTTCGGCTTCAGGGTTGGGTTCAATTGCCTGTGGGTTATGGAGTTTGGGTTCGTAGCCTGCGGGTTATGGAGGTCGGCTTCGTAGCCTGTGGGTTTTGGGGGCGGTGTAAGGCTGGGGGAGGTCTTTCGCCGCCGCGTTGGAGGGGCGTCCTGCCACCCCAACGCTGCCGCGACATCCATGTCGCTGCTCTGAAAGACCTCCCCCATCCTCACACCCGTGACCTTTTGGATATCTCAACGGTTACTGTCAGCTCCGATTCTGGTTAACCAGGCGAAGGTACCGAATACCCTTATTTCCATTAGTCCTTGCCGGCGGCCAGCAGGCAGTCTGACGGCGATGGGGCAAGGGCGCTTTTGGAGCTGCGACAGGATGTCGCTTTAGCAAGGTCGGCGAATTGGCCACACGGGACACTCGGGACGGGCCGTGAATTGCGGCGTAAAAAGCGCCCTTGCGCCAGCGCCAGCCCCGCCTTCAGACTGCAAACTCCTAAAGCTGGCACTAAGCGCCAATCCCTGTCGAACGCTAATATTACGCCCACTAAAGACTGGACTCTGTGCCGGTTTTCTCGTATGGTCTGCCGCTCCCTCATTCTGACCCCGGATTTCTGCCCGAAAACCGGCGATTTGTCAGATTTTCGCATCCAAAAGCTTGAACACTGCACGGCACAATGCTGCGCCGGCCAGTTCAGTATTCGATTTTGAGGAGTGCAAATATCATGACGTCTAAAGAACTGTGTGAGCTGCTGCCACACCTGAGCTTCCCTTAGCCTCACTGAAACCGGGCTGGAAAAGCCCACCCTGCCCGTTAACACCCTACGCGGGAAACCCCAGACCCCTGTGCCTGGCGGCCGCCAATGATTGGCCCGGCCCCGGAGGGATACCTGTGTTTCAGAAAAAGAGGCCCTGACTTGAACGAGAACGGATTTACCCAGTTTTCTACACTTACCGTGTTGTTATTGCTTGCTGCCTTCTATGGCGGCACGTACCTCCTTACCCTGCTGATCCGCAAGGACAAAGAGGACACCTCCGGCTTTATGGTGGCCGGCCACCATGTTGGCTTCGGCATGGGGGCAGCCAGTATGACCGCCACCTGGATCTGGGCTGCGTCTTTCTACGCTGCGGCCACGTCCGGCTACACCTATGGCGTTTCCGGCCCTATCCATTACGGGCTCTGGGGCGCGTTGATGATCCTTTTCATCTATCCCTTTGGTCGCCGTTTCCGCAAACTGGCACCGAATGGGCATACCCTGGGTGAACTGATCCATGCCCGCCATGGCGCATCCAGCCAGATGATCCTGGCCGTTTCCAATATCCTCGGCAGTGTGATCAGCCTCATGGTCAACTTCACGGCGGCAGGCGCCCTGGTATCCGTGTTGTCACCGCTGTCCTTTGAAACCGGAGTGATCGTGGCCGGGGTCGGGGTGCTGGCCTACACGCTCACCTCGGGTTTCCGGGCTTCCGTATTTACCGACTTTGCCCAGCTGGTGGCACTGATGGCCATCGCCATTATCATTATCCCGGCGGTGCTGTTCTCCGCAGGTGGCCCCTCGGTCATGGTGGAGGGGCTCAGCCGGCTGACTGACGAGCAGGCCAACCTGTTTTCCGTGGAAGCCATCCTGCACCAGGGTGCTCCCTTCTTTGTGGCCGTGTTGGCCTATGCCATTGGTAACCAGACCATTTCCCAGCGACTGTTCGCAGTACGCGAGAAACACATCAAGTCCACCTTCGTGACAGCAACCATCGGCTACGGCGCCATTGTGATCGGCCTGGGCATGATCGGCCTGATGGCGCTGTCAGTCGGTATGGAACCCATTGACGGAAAAATGAATAACCTGATCCCGCAGATGGTTTCCACGTACCTGTCACCGGTCTTCGTCGCCCTGTTCTTTGTCCTTGTGATCGGCTCGCTGTCCTCCACGGCGGACTCGGACCTGTCGGCCCTCTCCACCATCATGATGGCGGACGTGTATGGCAAGAACATCGCAGGTGATAACCCCAGCCCTCGCGTCATGATGCTGGTGGGCCGTATCACCATGATCGTGGCCACGGTTGCCGGGCTGATCTTCGCCAGCTTCTCGCTGGATATCCTGGTCATGCTGGTGTTCGTCGGCGCATTGTGGGGCGCCATTGTGTTTCCGGTCATCGTCAGTTGTTACTGGGACCGGGTGACCAATGCGGCGTTTACCTGGTCCGTGGTGGCAGCCATGGCGCTGTTCTGCATTGCGCGCTTTGAGTTGCTGGAAATGACCGGCCTGACCGTGCTGTTTTTCGAGAGTCTTGCGTCGGTCGGCGGTGCGGTAGTGATTGGCCTGATGGTGTTCGGCTTCTTTGGCCGTGCCGCGGGGCTGGTTGCCGGGGTGATTACCCTGGCAGCGATGCTGGTGTTTGCCACTGGTTTCCTGCGGGACTATATGGTGCTGGTGGCTTCACTGACCGCCTATGGCGCCAGCGCGGTGGTGTGCACTGCCATGACCCTGTTCAGCAAGGAGCGTTTTGACTTTGACCTGATCGCCCAGCGTGTCGGTGACTACGACAACGTCGAGGACGAATCCTACATGGTACCGGAGGCAGCAAAATGAACAGCGAACTTGTCTATGGAGCCTACATCCTCATCTGGCCGGCCCTGACCCTGGGCGTGCTTGGCGTTATCTGCTGGGCCGTCGCCCGGGATGTGCGCAAGGCGAAAAGCTCGGATGAGGACCTGCTGTAACCCGGCGGGACTTCCTGAAAGGCAAAAAGCCCGGTCGTGATGGCCGGGCTTTTTGCTATCCGGGGTAGGTTGCCCCGCTACGCCTCAGGATGCGACCTTGAACTCGTTGGCCAGGTCCTGCAGCGCGCGGGCCAGGCGGGCCTGCTCGGTGGTTACCTGGGTGATCTCCTGTGACCCGGTGAGGGTCAGGATGGCGGACTCGCTGACACTTTCCATATTGCCCGCCAGTTCGCGGGTGACCGACACCTGCTGCTCCGACGCCGTAGCAATCTGGGTCGCCATGTCAGAGATGCTGTTCACGTCCATCAGGATGTCGGCAAAGGTCTGCTCCATCTGCTCTGCCTGGGAGCTGGTCTGATTCGCCAGCTTGTGGCTGGCAATGATGGAACGGCTGGCGCTGTCGGTAATGTTCTTGAAGCCGTTGATGATTTCCTCGATCTGCGTCGTGGACTCGTGGGTCTGTTGTGCCAGCGTACGAACCTCATCGGCAACCACTGCAAAGCCGCGACCATGTTCTCCGGCCCGGGCAGCCTCGATGGCGGCGTTGAGGGCCAGCAGGTTGGTCTGGTCGGCCACCTTGCGGATGACGTCGACGACGTCGCTGATGGTGCTGCTGCGGTTCTCCAGTTCCTCGATTACCTGGTTCACCTCCTGCACCGAGCCGGCCAGGTCGCGTATCTGGCGGACGCTGGAATGCAGGACCTGCTCACCGGTGCGGCTCTTTTCCATGGCGCTGCTGGACGCATCCGCCACCTGCTGGGTGTTGCGGGAGATTTCCTCGGACGTCGCAGACATCTCCTCGGTGGCCGCGGCCACCTGCTCGATCTGTTGCTGCTGGTCTTTCACCTGGGAGGTGTTCTGGTTGGCGGTGGAGCTGGTCTCCTCGGTGGCGGTGGCCAGTTGCACGCTGGCCTTGTCGATTTGGGCCAGGGCCTCTCCGAACCGGTTAAACAGCCCATTGATCGCCTTGGCGATGGTGCCGGTTTCGTCGTTACTGGAGACTGGAATCTCCCGGGTCAGGTCCTTTTCATCCATGGCGTACTGCACACCGGTCAGCAGTTGGTTTACCTGCCGGTGGATGGCATGGATGATGATGGTCATCAGGACGATCACGAACACAATGGCTGCGCCCGCGATCACCGAGGCGCTGATCAGGTCATTTCTGGCCCCGGCAACTGCCGTTGCTGCCATGACCTCAACCTGGGTCAGCATTTCCTGGCGGATAGTGTTCAGTGCGTCGATGGCACGGGTGGATGTTTCGAACCACTCGTTGGCATCCAGTGCGTACATGCCAGATGCACTGCTGAGCAGGCTCTCCCGTTGGGCATGAAGTGCCTGCACTTCAGTGCCAGCTACGAATCCGCCCAGTTTTCGCCGCAAGGGGTCATCAGAGGCAAGCATGTCAATGGCAGTTCGGTACCAGGCATTCTGCTCTCCGTTCAGTGCTGCGACCCGCCCCACCGCGGGGAGGTCGAAATCACCGGAGCGGATCAGCGCGGCGCCTGCAGCCCGCGCCCTGCCTGCCATCTCGGAGGTTTGTGCCAGGGCGTAATAGGCGTTGATCTCACGGGTAAGCTCTGCATCGGTGGCACGACGGACCAGCAGGGGAACCCGGTCGACAATTTCGGTAACCAGCCCTGTGTAGCGGCTTGCGGCCTCGCTGCCATTCAGGCTACGGCGATCGACATCCTTCCGGAGTGAGGTGAGGCGATTAAGCTCTGTCTCCAAGCGGTCAATACTCTCTGTCACGGCTCCATCAAAACTGGTGTCAGACAACAATGCCTGCAATTCCGAACGATAGTCGCTCAGGGCGGCGTTGGTCTGCTGGCGCTGGCTTTCCAGTACTCGCCAAGCTTGCTGCTCGGCGTCGGAGCGTGGTTCCGTAGCTAATGCCACCGCCGAGCGGCCACGTTCTTTCTGTAAGGTCTCCACAAGTGGATCACCCATTTCCGCCAGGTTCACCATGGCCTGCAACTGGCTCATATTCCTGTACTCGGCGGCATTTTCGGTAATGCTGCCAATGGCGAACAACATGATGACAAGAAGCGCCGGCACCACCAGTGTGATCAGCTTGCCGCGCATGGAAAGGTTGTTGATGAAGTTCATGGGTCTGCCCCTTCATTAAGTCGTGCCGCCATTGTCGTTGAGGGGGCCAGTTGCCGATATCGGCACCATGGGGTACGCGAGGGGGTAGTTACTGAATGAAAGTGCCTGTAACTCTATGTTAATCGGTTGATTTAAAAGCGTGTAATTGTGGATAGGTGATATCCCGTAGGATACTACCATATGGGTAGTCAACGGCCCTGCGGTTGCTACGCTGACAACGGTCAAGGCAGCTCGGGCACTTTAGCGTTAGCGTCTCCCGGAGTTTTTCAGCCATCGGAGAATGCCATGGAACTTGTCTGCCCTGCCGGCAGCCTGCCCGCCCTGAAAACCGCCGTCGACAACGGCGCAGACGCTGTCTACCTGGGGTTCCGGGACAGCACCAACGCCCGTCAGTTTGCCGGCCTCAACTTCAACGACAAGCGGGCCGCTGAGGGCGTTGCCTATGCCCATGGCAAGGGCGCCCGGGTGTTCTGCGCGATCAATACCTACCCCCAGCCCCAGGGCTGGCAGCAGTGGACCGCTGCGGTGGACCGGGCTGCCAGCCTGGGGGTGGATGCGGTGATCCTGGCAGACATGGGGTTGCTGGACTACGCCGCCAACCGCTATCCCGAGCTGCCCCGCCACCTGTCCGTTCAGGGCTCGGCCACCAGCTACGAAGCGCTGCGGTTCTATAAGGACAACTTCGGTATCCGTCGTGCCGTGCTGCCCAGGGTCCTGTCGCTGGACCAGGTGAAGGGCCTGGCGAAACACAGCCCGGTTGAGCTGGAGGTGTTTGCCTTCGGTAGCCTGTGCATCATGGCCGAGGGCCGCTGTTACCTGTCCTCCTATCTCACCGACGAATCCCCCAACAGCAAGGGGGCCTGTTCGCCGGCCAAGGCGGTGCGCTGGGAAGAGACCGCCGATGGCGGGCTGGAATCCCGCCTCAATGAGGTGCTGATCGATCGTTACGCCCGGGGTGAGCCTGCCGGCTATCCGACGCTGTGTAAGGGCCGGTTTGAGGTGGAGGGTGATGTGTACCACGCCATCGAGGAGCCGGTCAGCCTGAACACGCTGGATCTGCTGCCCGAGCTGCAGGAAC
>Ga0098066_1000040_pt1 | contig 50864 bp, 42 predicted proteins | sample 25BtaG_FD_76332 | JGI IMG/M metagenome (GOLD analysis project Ga0098066, IMG submission 76332) | Marine viral communities from Cariaco Basin, Caribbean Sea - 25B_WHOI_OMZ_CsCl | ecosystem: Environmental > Aquatic > Marine > Oceanic | place: Caribbean Sea: Cariaco Basin | collected 2014-11-08
GGGCATGTTCCGGGCAGCGCGGATGTGGCTGTCCGGTATCCCCGGGGGGCTGGCGATTGCGGCTATTTTCGGTTCCGCCGGCTTTGCGGCGGTGTCCGGTTCCTCGGTGGCCTGCTCGGCGGCCATGGGCCGGATCGCAGTGCCGGAGATGGTGAAGTATCGCTATAACCCGGAACTGGCCACCGGTACCGTGGCGGTAGCGGGTACGATCGGGGCGTTGATTCCGCCGTCCATCATCATGATCCTGTACGGCATCATCGCCCAGGAGTCCATCACCGGGCTGTTCCTTGGTGGTATCTCCGCCGGTATCCTCACCGCCATCGGCTATATCGCCGTGGTACTGATACGGGTGAAACTGAACCCGGAACTGGCGCCGGACACCAACGAACATATTCCGTTCGCAGACAAGGTCTGGGCCCTGAAGGACACCTGGCCGGTGATCCTGATCATGATCGGTATCTTCGGGGGCCTGTTTGGCGGTATCTTCACGCCGACCGAGGCCGGTGCCGTGGGTGCCTTCCTGTCGCTGGTGGTGGCTGCCATCAAGCGCAGCCTGACCTGGCAGCGGTTCCGGGATGCCATCCTGGAAACCCTGCTGACCACCAGTGCGCTGATCATCATCGCCGTGGGTGCCAGCCTGCTGACCCGCTTCCTGGCGCTCTCCGGTGCCGGTGACTTCCTGTCCGACTGGATCATCGGCCTGGATGCCGGTGTGGTGATCATCCTGCTGGCCATCGTGCTGATCTACGTGCTGCTGGGCATGTTCCTGGAGCCCATCGGCGCCATGCTGCTGACCCTGCCCATCGTGTTGCCGATCATCGACAACCTGGGCCTGAGCCTGCTGTGGTTCGGTGTGGTGCTGACCAAGCTGCTGGAGATCGGCATGATCACGCCACCGATTGGCATGAACGTGTTCGTCATCAAGAGTGTGGTGGGTAAGCTGGTCACCACGGCGCAGGTGTTCAGAGGGATCTTCTGGTTCCTCATCATGGACCTGTTCGTCCTGTTCCTGCTGATGACCTTCCCGGATATCATTCTGTTCCTGCCGGGACTTGGTTAGTAGCTCATGAGCTAGCCCTGCAATGTGAAAAACGAAGGCCAGGCCGGGATTTCCGGTCTGGCTTTTTTGCTTTAGCGCAAGAGGCCCGTCTGCAGAGTTCGGGCTCCGGGGTGGGGGTGGTCTTTCAGAGCAGGGGCAGGGAAGCCCCGGAAGCGTTGGGGTGGCAGGACGCCCCTCCGACGCGGCGGCGAAAGACCACCCCCGGCGCGGAGCTTCATCCCAAGCCTGAGGGCCTGGTGTTATCGACCAACAAATTCGCTAATCAAATTGTAGGTATCCGAACAGGTCTCAGGCACAAGGTCTTCAAGGTTAAGGTAGGCATGGATCATGTCGGCGTAGTCTTTTAGCTGACACGCCAAACCGGCACCCTCGAGCTTGCGGGCATAGGCCACACCTTCATCGTGCAGGGGGCAGTAGCCGGCGGTAATGACCAGTGTGGCAGGCATGCCGTCAGGTACCGGCATATGCAGCGGCGAGGCCGCCCTGCGGTCTTCGCCATCGGCAAAGTAATGGTCGAAGTACCAGCGAATACGGGGTTCCTCCAGCAGGTAACCGTCACCATGCCCGGTAATGGATGGGTGGTCCATGGTGTAGTCCAGGCTCGGATAGATGAGTACCTGATGGGTGAGGTTCAGCTCCGTGTTGCCTGCCAGTTGCCGGCTGACGGTGGCCGCATAGGTGGCCCCACCGGAATCGCCGGCAAGTACCAGCCGCCGCTCGAAGGGAACTTGCGCCTGTTCCAGTAACGCCCATACCTCACGGGTAACATTGAGGCAGTCAGTAAGTCCGCCCGGATAAGGCGTTTCCGGCGCCAGCCGGTAATCCACCGAAAGCACCAGCATGCCCGTGGCCTCGGCCAGCTTCCGGGCTATGGGGTCGTAGACAGCGACGCTGCCTGCCATATGGCCGCCACCATGGAAGAACACCATAACGGGCCTGGCGGTATCCGGTTGGGGGTGATAGAGCCGCACCGGTACTGGACCGTCCGGGGTTTCTGCCAGCAGGTCCCGGACCAGAGGCAGTTCTGGTGCTCTGGTGACAAAGGTGGTCGTCAGACCGGCCAGGCTGTCCCGGACCATCTGGGGGGTGGCTTCCACGCCGCGGGCTTTTTGTTCGGCGACCATGGGGTTGAGCTGGTCAAGCCAGGCACGCAGGTTGGGATGTACGTCGGTCATCAGGTTGCTCCGGTGCGGGCGGGGTCAGTGCTGGAACAGGACCAGCGCTTCGCCGTCACAGATCAGGCGGCCATCGCGGCCGGTACAGACGGTTGTCAGGTTAACCAGCGCTTTGTCCCGCCGCAGGCGGCTGATAGTCACGCTGGCCTGCAGGGCTTCACTGGTGTCGGCGGCTGTGTGAAAGGTCATGGCCTGTTTCAGGTAATTGGTGCCGTGGCCAGGCAGGTCTTCTCCAAGCAGGCAGGAGAACAGGCCGGCGATCAGCGGTTCGGGAACCCCCGGCCAGTCCTGGTCAAGCTGGCAAAGCTCGCACCATTCGCGGACATCTTCTGCGGTGAAGGTCCGGTTCAGCTTGGCGGACTGTCCTTCTTTCAGGGCATCAAAGCGGTCCAGGTTCATGATGCCTCCTTTCCAGGCACAGTCAGTTCGCACTCGCCGGTCAGGCAGGTTTCTCCGTCCGGTCGGGTGATGGTGGTTTTCAGAACCAGGCGGTCTCCTTCCGCTTTTTGTTGCTCCACCACCAACGCCAGGGTGTCGCCGGCGTAGGCAGGGGAGGGGAACATCAGGCTCTGGCGGTTGAGTGTCGACCCCGGCCATGTCTGGGCCAGCAGGCTGCGAACCACGCTGAACAGCAACATGCCATGGGATACCGTGCGGCCGAAGCTGGTGCGGGCGGAGAACTCCGGGTCTACATGGATCGGATTGTGGTCGCCGCTGAGTCTGGCAAACCGGTCAAAGTCTTCCTGGGTGAGCATGAAGTTCTGCTCACAGGGGATAATGGCATCTGTCATGGATCAGTCCTGTCTGAGTACCTGCTTGGTAACCTTGCCCAGCGCATTACGCGGCAGTTCATCCACCACCTGAAAATATTTGGGCACCTTGTAACCGGCCAGGCGCTCCCGGCACCAGGCGTTGAGGGTGGCAGGATCCGGCTCCTGGCTGTGAGGTCTGAGGCACAGGAAAGCCTTGCCTACCTCGCCCCATTTTTCGTCCGGAACGCCCACCACAGCCACTTCGCTGACCTCCGGGTGCTCCACCAGGACCCGCTCTACCTCGGCGGGATAGACGTTCTCGCCGCCGGAAATGAACATGTCCTTCCAGCGGTCAACGATGTAATAGCAGCCGTCCTCATCGCAGCGGGCCACGTCCCCGCTGTGGAGCCAGCCGCCCGGTTCGATGGCATCGGCGGTGGCGTCCGGGCGGTTCCAGTAGCCGGGGGTGACGTTGGGTCCGCGAATCAGCAATTCGCCGGATTCTCCGGGGCCTGCGTCCCTGCCGTCAGTGCCGACGATGCGTACTTCGGTGAGCAGTTGCGGGCGGCCCACCGAGCCGATCTTGTCCAGCACATCCGACTCGTCCAGCAGGAAGACGGTGGGGCCGGTTTCGGTCATCCCCATGCCGGTACGTACGCGGATGCCCTGTTCGACGAACCGGCGGGCTACCGGCAAGGCCAGCGGCGCGCCGCCGCAGCCCCAGGAACGAACGTTGCGTAACCGGTCTCCGCTGAATGCGGGGTGTTCCAGGATGGCCTGGTACACCGCCGGTACCCCGAAGAAGATGGTGGCGCGGTTCTCCAGCACGTCCATGGCCTGGTCGGGTTCGAAGGCCCGAGCCACCAGCACCGTGCCTCCGGCAAGGAATACGGCGGACGAGTAAAGGTTGATGCCGGCGGTATGGAACAGGGGCAGCACATTGAGCAGCGTGTCCTGGCCTGTCAGGTCCACCGCCAGGCCAATGTTCAGGTAGTTGCTCATCATCATGCGGAAGGTCTGGATCACCCCCTTGGGGCGGCCAGTGGTTCCGGAGGTGTACAGCAGGTACCAGGGTGTGTCCGGGTCCCGGTCGGAGTGTGGCGCGAGCTCCGGGGTGGTGTCCGCCAGGTCCGTGTCGTAATGGCGGCAAGCTCCCGTATTGCCATCAAGGTCTACCAGTGTCTCGACGTGGCCGGAGGTCCTGAGTTTTTGAGTGGCGTCAGTGAATTCCTCGCCAAAGACCAGCGCTTTCGGCGTACAGTCCTCCATCAGCTGCTCAAGCTCGGGCTGGGCCAGGCGCCAGTTCAGGGGTACCAGGACAAGGCCGGCCTTGGCACACCCAAAGAGCATCACAAAGAACTCTGCCCGGCTGTGGCCCAGGAAGGCAATGCGGTCGCCTTCATCCAGGCCCCAGGTGCCACGGGCGGCCGCCGCAAACCGCGCAGCCTGTTCGTTGAGCTGCCGGTAGTTATACGAGGATCCCGACGCCAGGTCTTCCAGGGCCAGGCGGTCGGGGGTCACGCGGGCCCGGTGGCCCGCCAGGTCAAACCAGTTCATGCACTCCTCCCGAGAAAGGCGGCCATACCGCGATCGGCCTCATCGGTTGTGATCTGTTCCAGGAATTCCTGTCGCTCCCGCTCCAGTGCGACGGCTGTATGTTGCGGATCGGGTCGGTTCCGCCGCAGGGTGCGGGCAATGCTTCCTGTCTTGTGACCGCTCAGGGTGGTTGCGAGAGATAGCGCCGTGGCCAGTTCCTCCCCGGCTGCGGTCCCGTATTGGGCCAGCCCCCAGTCCAGGGCATCGTCTCGGGTAATGGTGCGGTTGGTGAGTTGCACGTCCAGGGCTCGACCCCGGCCTATACGTTCCGGGAGCAGGGCGGTCCAGCCGCCGTCCGGACTGTACCCTACGACGGTGTACCAGGGTGCGAAGCTGGCTTTAGGCCCGACCACCACGATGTCACTGGCCAGCACCAGCCCGATGGAGCCCCCGGTGACCATGCCGTGCACTGCGGTGATGGTAGGAACTGGCAGCTCCAGCAGCTGACAGATCACCTTGTTAAGGCTGCCTACCACGGTACTGGCGTAGGTGTGCCGCTCCGCTCTCGGCGTATCGTAGAAACCGGCCACGTCGCCACCGGTGGAGAAGGATTTGCCGGCCGCATCAATCACCAGCACATTCGGCAAATCCTGTCGGCACTGGTTGAGCGCGAGTTCAAGGTCTTCGAGCAGTTCAGGTACCAGGGCGTTGTGCCGTTCAGGACGGTTCAGGGTCAGCCTGCCAATACCGTTTTCTACCCGGTAGATAACGTGGCGGTAGCGATTCTCACTCATCCCTTGTCCCTCCCGTTCAGCGCCAGGCCGTTACGGAACAGGTCCGAGATGGTTTCCACGATGGGGTCGAAGGCGCCGTCACCCTGTTTCGCGCGCTGATCCCACAGGGCGTACTTCAGCCCGAGGAAATGAGACAGGCCCATCAGGGCCCAGGCCCGGTGCTGGTTGTTGCCTGCACGGATCTCGCCCTTGCGGGCGGCAGCATTGAGCATGTCGGTGTAACCCCGGGCAAAGGTTTCGTAGTACTCCTGGTAGATGGCTTCGTCTACGAACTGGGCCTCCTGCAGAACCCGGTAGAGGGAAGGGTGGTCAGCCAGGTACTGGAGGAAGGCTCGCAGGCCCTGTTCTTCCGCTTCCAGCCGGTCACCGGAGCTGATTACCTGGGCCGCCAGGTGGGCGCGCAGCTTGTGGCCCAGGTCCATCACCAGCTCCCGCAGGATTTCTTCCTTGCTGGTGAAGTAGGTGTAGAAGGTGCCCTGGGCGACCCCGGCGGCCCTGGTGATGTCAGTGACGCCGGCGCGGTGATAGCCAAGGCTGCCGAATGTCTCTTCCGCGGCTACCAGTATCTTTGCCCGGGTGCGCGCGCCCCGGGCGGTTTTTGGTGCGCCCGGAGACTGCGGGGCTTGTGTTGTTGTACTCATCAGCCTGTTCCTTTCGCGTCGGTGGCAGGGCGGAATAGTGTCCGCTCCCCGGGTAGAGGGGGTGACTTTTCTGATGATTTATCATCACGAAACATGAATCGGTCGTCAACTAATTTAGAAAGGTGCGGTAAGCCTGTCAAGGCGGATAGTCCCCTTATTAGTGGTCTTACAGGCTAATTGCTAGTTAATTTCTATCGATAGTTGAGTGATTGATAGGCAAAAACCTGCACTTTTTTCTTGATAAAACCTGAATCAGTTGTCATATTTTATCCCGAACAACGACAAAAGGTGTGGTGTCCGACAGGTTCACCGCTCGCCTAACAGTAACGCCCGACAACAAGAACAGGGGATAGTGTTATGAAGCGCATCATGCTTGCAGCCGCCATTTCCATGGGGGCGGTTTCCGTCCAGGCAGCCGACTCCATCCGCATTGCCCATGTCACCGGTTTTACCGGACCGCTGGCGCCCTACGCCGAGCAGCTGGATATTGGTCTGAACATGGGTTTTGAGTACGCCACCGACGGCACCATGAAAATCGAGGGCCGTCAGATCGAGATCTCCCGCAAGGACACCCAGCTGGACCCGGCCCGGGCCCGCGCGCTGGTAGAGGAAGCCTATGCAGAGGATGACGCGCACATCGTGGTGGGACCGGTGTCTTCCGGTGTCGCCCTGGCGACCTTGCCGCTGGCCCAGGACTACGAGCGCATCATCATGCCGGAAGGGGTGGCGGATGCCATCACCGGTGCCGAGTGGAACCGCTACGTGTTCCGGGTAGGCCGTAACTCCTCACAGGATGCCGTCTCCAATGCGGTTGCCCTGGGTGAGCCGGGTGTATGCGTATCCACCATTGCCCAGGACTACGCCTTTGGCCGTGACGGTGTCGCCGCTTATAAGGAAGCGATGGAAGCCCAGGGCGGCAAGATTGTCCACGAGGAATACCTGCCCACCGATGCTACCGACTTTACCGCCGCGGCACAGCGCCTGTTTGACTCCCTGAAGGATCGCAGTGACTGTGAGAAAGGCAAGTTCATCTTTGCTATCTGGGCAGGCTCCTCCAACCCGCTGGGCCGTATCCAGGACCTGGACCCGAGCCGTTTCGGCATAAAACTGGCTACCGGGGGTAATATCCTGGCAGCACTGGTTGGATACTCGGACTTCCCGGGCATGCAGGGTGCCGGCTTCTATTATTTCGAATCGCCGGATAACGAGATCAACGACTGGCTTGTGGAGCAGCACTTTGATCGCCACAACGCGGCCCCGGATTTCTTCACCGCCCAGGGCTTTGCCCAGGCGATGGCGATTACTGAAGCCATTCGCAAGGCCGGTGGCTCCACAGACACCGAGGATCTGATCGCCGCCTTTGAGGGCCTCACCTTCCAGACCCCGAAAGGTGAAATGGAGATCCGTGCCGAGGACCACCAGGCCATGCAGGACATGTATCACTTCGAGATTGAAGTGGAAGAGCGTGATGACTGGTTTGCAGGTCGCACTGTCGAAGCGGGCGTGCCCAAGCTGATCCGTATTATTGATCGCAGTGAAATGGACATCCCGGTCCGTAACTGAACGATTCCCTCCTGGAAGGCCCCCGGATCCCCGGGGGCCACACAATGAAGAGCAGACAGCCGGAGTTGTTCATGTCATCCGAACAAGCGGTGCTTGAAACCCGTGATCTCACCATCAATTTTGGTGGGCACGTGGCGGTCAACCGGGTCTCCTGCCAGTTCCACAAGGGGACCCTGACCTCCATTGTCGGCCCCAATGGTGCCGGCAAGACCACCTGGTTCAACCTGATTTCCGGGCAGTTGAAGGCCACCGCAGGCCAGGTCCTTCTCAATGGCGAGGACCTGACCGGGCTGACGGCAGCACGTCGGGCCGACAAGGGCCTGGGGCGCGCGTTTCAGCTGACCAACCTGTTTCCCAACCTGACGGCGCTGGAAAATGTGCGCCTGGCCGTCGCCGCCCGTCACCATATCGGTCATGTGTTCTGGCAGATGGCCAGCCACCGCCGGGACCTGACGGACCGGGCCATGGAGTACCTGACCCGGGTCAACCTGGCTAACCGTGCAGGCTACCTGGTATCGGGCCTGCCCCACGGTGATCAGCGCAAGCTGGAAGTGGCCCTGATGCTCGCCCTGGAGCCGGAAGTGTTCATGTTCGACGAACCAACAGCGGGTATGAGCGTCGACGAAGTGCCGGTCATTCTCGACCTGATCGCGGATATCAAGAAACAGCAGGACAAGGTCATCCTGCTGGTAGAGCACAAGATGGACGTGGTGCGGTCGCTCTCCGATCGCATCGTTGTGCTGCATAACGGTGAGTTGGTCGCCGATGGCGAGCCGGCGGAGGTGATTGCCTCTCCCGTCGTGCAGGAAGCCTACCTCGGTGCCTCACCGGATCAGCAGCCGGAGGTGGCCCATGGCTGAACCCATACTGAAACTGTCCGGCGTAAAGGCGGACATCGATCAGTACCATATTCTCCACGGTGTCGACCTGGTGGTGCCAAAAGGTGAGCTCACGGTTCTGTTGGGCCGCAATGGCGCCGGCAAGAGCACCACTTTGCGGACCATTATGGGTCTGACCACCCTGACCGGTGGCACCGTGACCTACCAGGGCCAGGACATCACCCGCTGGCCAACCCCGAAAATTGCCCGGGCGGGTATCGCTTTCGTGCCGGAGAGCATGGGCATTTTCGGCCTGCTGACCGTGCGGGAGAACCTGGTTCTTGCTGCCGTCAGCGGCCCCATGGATGAGGCACGGCTGCAATGGATATTCGACCTGTTCCCACCCTTGAAGAAGTTCTGGGACAAGCCGGCCGGTACCCTTTCCGGCGGCCAGAAGCAAATGCTGGCCATCGCCCGGGCGGTGATCGAACCGCGGGACCTGTTGCTGGTGGACGAGCCCACCAAGGGCCTGGCGCCGGCGATTATCAATGACCTGGCGGATGCCTTTGATCAGCTCAAAGAGCAGCAGGTGAGCATCCTGCTGGTGGAGCAGAATTTCAACTTCTCCCGCCGCCTGGGCCAGACCGTGGCCGTGATGAACGATGGTGCGGTGGTGCATGCCGGCACCATGGCCGAGCTGGCGGAGAATGAAGAGCTCCAGCAGGACCTGCTGGGCCTTGGACTGGGAGCACACCAATGACTGAGGAGACCACTGCCATGCCGCTGTCCGAAACCGGTTCCGGTAGCGAGCGGGAACGCCGCAGTCCCATTGAGTGGCTGAGGGACCAGCGAGAGCACCGGGCCCACCTGTTCCTGCTGGCCATCATGTTGCTCGCATCGATAGCCGTTATCGACTTTCGCACCTGGCTGGTGCTGACCATCAGCGGTGTAGCCATGGGTGCCGTGCTGTTCCTGATGGCGTCTGGTATGACCCTGACGTTTGGCCTGATGAGCGTGCTGAACCTTGCCCACGGTGCCTTTATATCGCTTGGCGCCTTCGCCGGCGGCACCGTGCTGGCCTTCTGGCTGGATGGATTCGCCAGTTCGCCCTCGTTCCTCACCAACCTGGTGGCAATAATACCCGCGCTCCTCTTTGCCGCGTTCATTGCCGGTGTGGTGGGCCTGGTGTTTGAGAAGCTGGTCATCAAACCGGTCTACGGTGACCACCTGAAACAGATCCTCGTGACGGTTGGCGGCTCCATCATCCTGATGCAGCTGATCGAGGTGATCTGGGGGCCCAACGAGATCCCGGTTACCCGCCCGGAAGCCCTGCAGGGCGCGTTCCTTGTGCCAGAGGCCCTGCCGCTGATTGGCGGTATTGTGCTGGAGAAATATCGCCTGGTGGCCGTGGTACTGGGGCTGGCGATTTACGCCGGCATGTTGTGGATTATCGACCGTACTCGTATCGGCATCCTGATCCGGGCTGGCGTGGAAAGCCGGGAGATGGTGGAAATCCAGGGCTACCGGATTCACCTGCTGTTCCTGGGTGTGTTTATTGCGGGTTCGGCGCTGGCGGGACTCGGCGGCGTCATGTGGGGTATGTACAAGGAGCTGCTCACGCCCCATATGGGGGATGAAATGATGATCTCGGTGATCGTGGTGATCATCCTCGGCGGTCTCGGTTCCATCCGTGGCTGTTTCTATGGCGCCCTGCTGGTGGGGCTGATCAACCTCTACATCGGCTTTGTCGAGCCCCGGCTGGCGGCCGTGGCCACGGTGGGGCTGATGGTAGGCGTACTCATGTGGCGGCCCCAGGGGCTGATCCCGGTGATCAAGGTTTAGGGAGAAGCAAAGATGTTAAGTCGAATTCTGTCGGAAGACTTCCCCCGCAGCAAAACCCTGACGGCGCTGCTGCTGGTCATCGTGGTGAGCCTGGCGCTTGGGCCCTTTCTGTTTGACGGTATCCGGGCGTTTACCACCCTGGGCATGATCTGCGTGTTCATCATGGTGGTGGCGGCCTATGACCTGATGCTGGGATACACCCACATCGTATCTTTTGCGCACACCATGTTCTTTGGCATCGGTGCCTATGGTGTCGCCATGGCGGTAGACGGCATGGGTAATTCGTTCGGGGCTGTACTGGTGGGCATTATTGGCGCCCTGGCAGTCAGCTTTGTGCTGTCTCTGTTGCTGGGGCTGTTGTCCCTGCGGGTAAAGGCCATCTTCTTTGCCCTGGTGACGCTGGCGGTGGCCTTTGCCTTCCTCAGCCTGGTTACCCAGTTGTATAACATCACCGGCGGTGAGGATGGTATGCGGGTACGGGTGCCCCGTGAGCTGGGCCCTGCGTTCCGGCCCTTTGAGAATTCGTTGCCAGGTATCGATGTTCCCACCTTGCTGAAGGGACTGCTGACCCAGCCCTGGAATATCGGGCAGGTGTGGCAGGAAGCCACGTTCGAGGTGCGCTTTAATGGTCGCAACGTGATGTACTACGTGCTGGTGGCCATGGCAACCGGGGTGTTCCTGTTCCTGCTGCGGCTGGTGAATTCGCCGTTTGGCCGGGTATTGCAGGCGATCCGGGAGAACGAGTTCCGGGCGGAGGCGCTGGGCTATCGTACGGTGGTTTATCGTACCGCGGTGGTTATCGTGTCTGCCCTGGTGGCGACGCTGGCGGGTGCGGGGTTTGCGCTGATCAACCGGTATGTGAACCCGGAGAACACCCTGAACTTCGAGCTGATGGTGTTCATCCTGCTGATGTGCGTTATCGGGGGCATGGGTACGCTGTATGGCGCCATTGTGGGCAGCACGCTGTTCATCCTGGCCCAGAACTACCTGCAGGACCTGCTGGGCTGGGTCGGTCAGTACACCGCCGGGATTCCGCTGGTGGAGAACCTGCTGGGTGAGGACCACTGGCTGCTCTGGTTCGGCGTGCTCTTTGTGCTGAGTGTGTACTTCTTCCCCGCCGGGGTGGTGGGGCAGTTGCGGATCTGGGCTTTGCAGCGGCGTAATAGGAAGTCGCCACCGCCTTCCGGGCCGGAGGCGGAGCCTGTGGCTCAGACCTAAGTGACAAACGGCCTGGCGTCTTGCCTGGGTGCAAGACGTCCCGGCGCTGGGGAGGTCTTTCGCCGCCGCGTTGGAGGGGCGTCCTGCCACCCCAACGCTACCGCGACATCCCTGTCGCTGCTCTGAAAGACCTCCCCAACACCGTGACGCCCCGGACCTCCGGGGCAGTCTCGACTTTTTTCGTTCTCGAACTGAGTGGGGCCAGATTCGTCGTAACGGACGATGTCCGGATAGTGCATAGGGCGCAAACTGTTATCACATACAAGAACAACAGGATGCTCCCATGACCGAGAAGCGTCAGAACCAGCGTTGGGTGCTGCGCAAGCGCCCGGAAGCGGACATTACCGCTGAGCACCTGGAACTGGTTACCCAGCCGGTTCCGGATCTTGAGGACGGCCAGGTCCTTATTCGTAATATCTATCTGTCACTGGATCCCACCCACCGACTGTGGATGAGCGACCGCGAGCAATACCTGCCGCCGGTCCAGGTGGGTGACGTTATGCGCGGCGGTACCCTGGGCGTGGTGGAGGAATCCCGTTCCGACCGCTTCAAGGCCGGGGATATCGTCAAACCCGTCGTTGGAGGCTGGGAAGCTTTCACTGTTGCCGATGGCAAGATGGTGCGGCCGGTGGACCGGCATCCGGATATTCCCCTGTCGGCCTATATGTCGGTGCTGGGTTCGACCGGGATCACCGCCTATTTTGGCCTGCTGGATATTGGTAATCCCCAGCCGGGTGAGACCCTGGTGGTGTCCGCCGCTGCCGGTGCCGTGGGCTCCATTGTTGGTCAGATTGGCAAGCTGAAAGGTTGTCGGGTCGTCGGTATTGCCGGTGGTCCTGAAAAATGCCGCTGGCTGACCGACGAGCTGGGTTTTGACGGTGCCATTGATTATCGCAATGACGACGTGCCGGCGTCGCTGGACCGCCTGTGTCCGGACGGTGTGGATATCCAGTTCGAGAACGTGGGCGGCGACATCATGGACGCCATCTACAATCGCCTGAATCTCAATGGCCGGCTGTCCCTGTGTGGCATGATTTCCCGCTATAACGATGAGGGCGTGATGCCCGGTCCGAAGGACTTTGGCCGCGTGCTGATGAAGCGCCTGACGGTGAAGGGCTTTATCGTGATCGACTATCAGAAGCGGTTCCCCGAGGCCCTGGAGGCCCTGACCGAGTGGGTCAGCAAGGATCAGCTGAAGTGGAAGAACCATGTGGTCGAGGGCCTGGATAATGCCCTTGATGGTCTTTCACTGCTGTTCACCGGCGGTAACGACGGCAAGCTGATGGTCAGGGTGTCAGAAGAGCCATAAGTTACGTGCCATGAGTCTTCTCCTGTAAAGCGAGCGAACCTCGAGCGGAGGCGATAGACAGCCACCATACTGTCACCGGAGACCTTTATTGGGTGCTCCGGTTTTTTTTGCTTAGGGGCTGGCATGATCTGTCGGGAGGTTATCTCTGGAAGCACACCCAGGGTCTGGGGCGATCCGGGGTGGGGAGGTCTTTCAGAGCAGGGGCATGGGTGAGACAAGCGTTTATGAAGCAAAGCTTCATGCGCAGGCGAACGCCAACCATCTGTGATGGTTGGCCGGACACGCCCCCTTCATTCGGTTGGGGTGGCAGGACGCCCCTCCGACGCGGCGGCGAAAGACCTCCCCGCCTCGGAGCGCCTTGCACCGAAGTCTAGTTACCGAAACTCCGGCTCCCCCTGCCAGTCAAAAAACGCCGGCATGTCGGTGGATACCTTGTTGGGGTACTCGGCCGGCCGTTTCTCCAGGAACGACGCCACACCCTCCTTGGCATCCGCTGACGCGCCACGGGCCTGGACCGCGCGGCTGTCCAGCTGGTGGGCTTCCATGGGATGGCTGGCGCCGGCCATGCGCCACAGCATCTGGCGGGTCATGGCAACGGACACCGGGGCGGTGTTGTCTGCGATTTCCCGGGCGATGGCGACGGCGGCGGGGTAGAGGTCTTCCGGCGCATGGACGGATTCCACCAGTCCGCGTTTTTCCAGCTCATCGGCGTTGATCAGTCGTCCGCTCATACACCAGTTCAGCGCAGTGGACAGCCCGACGGCCCGGGAGATGAACCAGGACGAAGCTGCTTCCGGCACGATGCCCCGGCGAGCGAAGACAAAGCCATAGCGGGCCTTTTCGGAGGCCAGGCGAATGTCCATGGCCAGGGACATGGTGGCCCCTACACCGACGGCAGCGCCGTTAATGGCGCCAATCACCGGTTTCAGACTACGGAAAATGCGCAGCGACACCATACCACCGCCGTCGCGATTGACGCCGTTGGCCAGCGGGTCCGGTGCATTGCCTTTCTGTTCCTCGTAGTTGAAGGTGTCGGCGCCGCCAGACAGGTCCGCCCCGGCGCAGAATGCCTTGCCGGCACCGGTGACGATTACCGCACGCACGTTGTCGTCGGCATCGGTCTGGTCGAAGGCCGCAATGAGCTCATCCATCATCTGCAGGGTGAAGGCGTTCATCCGGTCCGGCCGGTTGAGGGTGATGGTGGCAATGCCGTCCTCGACGCCAAGGGTAATGGTTTCAAACTGACTCATGGAAACTCCTTATCCGGCGATCATGGCGGAACAGCCGCCATCGATGTAGAGAACCTGGCCGGTGGTGTGCTTGCCGGCGTCGGAGGCGAACATGACGGTGGCGCCCTTGAGGGCCTCGTCGTCGCCGGTCTGGCGAAGGGGGACGTTGCGGATCAGGCCTTCGTCGCCGTGCTGGTCCTTCAGGCCCTTCGACATCTTGCTGGGGAAATAGCCCGGGCCGATGGCGTTGACGGTAATGCCGTGAATGCCCCATTCCGCGGCCAGCGCCCGGGTGAAGGTCACTACCGCGCCCTTGCTGGTGTTGTAGCCGATGGCGGTCATCAGGTCCCGGTTGCCTCCAATGGCGGCGTTGGAGGCGATATTGATGACGCGGCCATACTTGCGGGGAATCATGCTCTTCTTCGCCACTTCACGGGTCAGCAGGAACAGGTTGCGCACGTTAAGGGTCATCACCTTGTCCCAGCCGTCCATGGGGTAGTCTTCGGCGGGCGCGCCCCAGGTGGCTCCGGCGTTGTTCACCAGAACATCGATATGGCCCAGGGTGGCAATGGCCTGGTCGGCCAGGGCGATAACATCGTCCTCGTTGGCCAGGTTGGCGACGATGGGAGTGACATCGTGGCCGGCGGCCCGCAGTTCCTCAGCGGCTTCGTTGAGGTCGGCTTCCTTGCGGGAGCTGATCACCAGTTTTGCACCGGCCTCACCCAGGGCATGGGCCATCTGCAGGCCAAGCCCGCGGGAGCCGCCGGTCACCAGTGCGGTGCGGCCTTTCAGGTCGAACAGTTGCTGCACGTTACGTGCGGGGGAATCGCTCATGATGCCAATCCTCTTGTGGTTTTTGTGATCGTGCCACCGTGACGCAGCCAGCGCCCGGAGACATCGTCCTTTGCGACGAAAACACTCCCACCCGACCGGATTCGTCGGTTCAGACGATGCTCCGAAAGCGCTTCGGGCCGAGGATGGAGAAAAACAAGGAGAATGCCCCATGAGCAACTACACCGCCGTCGAATACCAGGCCCGTGATGCCGTCGCCTGGATTCACATGAATCGCCCGGACTCCCTCAATGCCTTTAACGAAGATCTGCGCCGTGACCTGGCTGCTGCCCTGCGTCAGGCCGCCGATGACGACGCCATCAAGGTAGTGGTACTGGCCGCCAATGGTCGTGCTTTCTGCGCCGGTGCTGACCTGATGGAGGACAACTCTCCGGACAAGTCCGATGTCACCCAGCAGTTGCTGGAGTCCTACAAACCCATCCTGGATACCATCCAGAAGCTGCCCAAGCCGGTGATCGGCGTGGCCCCGGGCGTTGCTGCCGGCGTTGGCGCCTCGGTGCTGATGAGCTGCGACCAGGTGGTTATGGCGGAAGAGTCGCGCATCTACATGGCCTTCAGCCATATCGGGCTGGTGCCGGATGGCGGCGCCACCTGGCTGCTGTTCCAGACGCTGGGCTACCACCGTGCCTTTGCCCTGATTACCGAGGGTGGCAGTATCAGTGCCCAGGAATGCCTGGCGCTGGGCCTGGCCCGTACCGTGGTGCCCCTGGACCAGGCCGAGCAGGCTGCCGCGGACATTGCCGCGACCCTGTGCGAGCGCTCAGCCCTCGCGACGGCCGAAGCGAAGGCGCTACTACGCCAGGCGGCCACCGCATCCTACGATGAGATCTTCCAGGCGGAAGCGATCGTGCAGAAACGTTGCCTGCAGAGCGACGAATCCCGTGAGGCTATTGCCCGCTTCAAGAACAAGGGTAAGTGACCGGTTGCCGGATCCGACGACCTGTCTACCATCGTAACCACGGGGAGCAACCAAGCCATGGCCGAACCCGCAAATGATCTGCAAGGCCCCGCCAACGGGGATGATATGGCTCAGAAGCTGACCCGGGTGGTACAACGCCTGCACCCTGGTGCCCGCGTCGAGAACCTGAGTCGTCTCACCGGCGGTGCCAATCAGCAGATGTGGTCCTTCGATGTGGTAACGGATACGGATCGGTTGTCCATGATCCTGCGCCAGGCGAGTAGCTGGAACCAGGATGCTGAAAACGTCATGCAGCTGGACGACGAGGCGCGCCTGGTCCTACGGGCCGGGGAGGGCGGTGTGCCGGTGCCCCGGGTCCACGAGATACTGCAGCCAGGTGACAGGCTGGGCAGTGGCTACCTGATGGCCCGGGTGGAGGGTGAAACCCTGCCGCCGAAGATACTTAAAGGCGAACAGTACGCGGCAGCCCGGGACAAACTGGCGCGCCAGTGCGGCGAGGTCCTGGCCGAGATCCATCGCTTGCCGGTGGATGACTTCACCTTCCTCAACGCCCTGACTCCCGGAGACATGGTGGAAAGCCTTTATCGGGAATATCAGGGGTACGGCGAGTCACGGCCGATCTTCGAACTGGCCTTTCGCTGGCTGAGGGACAACCTGCCTGAAACACCGAAGGCACTGACCCTGGTTCATGGCGATTTCCGCCACGGCAACCTGATGGTGGATGAGCGCGGCCTGGCCTCTGTGCTGGACTGGGAGCTGGCCTTCCTGGGCGACCCCATGGCCGACCTTGGCTGGCTGTGTGTGAACTCCTGGCGTTTCGGCAACATCGATCAGCCGGTCGGTGGCTTCGGCACCCGCGAGCAACTGTTTGATGGCTACGAAGCCGCCAGTGGGCAGCGGCCTGATCCGCAGCGTGTTCGTTTCTGGGAAATCCTGGGAACCCTGCGCTGGGGCATCATGTGCCAGAGCATGGCTGCGTCGTTCGTGGCCGGCCATGACACTTCCCCGGAGCGGGGTGCCATCGGGCGCCGGGCGTCAGAAACCGAGGTGGACCTGCTTCGTGAGCTGGTACCCCTGAATTCCTGATCCCCTGACCCCTGACCCCTGAACGGCCTGAACCCTCGACAGGCCTCAACCCTGGAAAGAGTGAACCCATGCAGGATCTACCGGACAACACCGCCTTGCTGGCCTCCGTGGAGGCCTTCCTGAAAGACGAAGTCATGCCACAACTGGACGCTGCCGGGGCCTTTCGTGCACGGGTATCCACCAATGTGCTGGGCATGGTCCGTCGGCACCTGGAACAGGCTGGCAGGGATGGCGTTCACGATGAACGTGAACTGCTAACCCAACTGATCGGCAAGAAGGGCACCCTGGCCGGCCAGACGGCCGAGCTGTGTCAGCTGATTGCCTCAGGCAACCTGACGCCGGACGACCCCCGCCTGCGGGACTACCTGTGGCTCACTACCCTGGCAAAGGTGGAAGTAGACCAGCCGAAATATTCCGGATACCGGCGTGCCCGCGAGGAATGGGCCGCGTTCCGTGCGGCGACACCCGCACAGCACCCTCATTTGTAAAAGCTTTTTCTAACATCCCTGGAGAGCTCTGATGGATTTTAACCTGCCAAAAGAACTGACTGACTACCTGGCGGAACTGGACCAGTTTATCGAACAGAAGATCAAGCCACTGGAACAGAAAGACGACAATATCCGTTTCTTCGATCACCGTCGTGAATGGGCCCGTACCGATTTCGAGGGCGGTGGCCTGCCTCGTAAAGAATGGGAGGACCTGCTCAAGGAAGCGCGGCGCGTGGCTGACGAAGCGGGTCACCTGCGCTTCCCGCTGCCATCGGATTTCGGGGGCAAGGACGGTTCCAACCTGGCAATGACGGTGATCCGAGAGCACCTCGCCGCAAAGGGTCTCGGCCTGCATAACGACCTGCAGAACGAGCACTCCATCGTGGCCAATAACCCCTTCGTTCTGCTATTCCGCGATTTTGGTACAAAGGAGCAGTACGCCGAGTTCGTCGACAAGATGCTTAATGAAGAGTATCAGCTGGCCTTCGGCCTCACCGAGCCGGACCATGGTTCGGACGCCACCCATATGGAAACCCGCGCGGTACCCGAAAAGCGGGACGGGGTTGATGGCTGGCTGATCAACGGCGAAAAAATGTGGACCACCGGCATGCACACCGCCACCCACTGTGTCACCTTCGTGCGCACCAGTGGCAAGGATGGCGATGCGAAGGGGATCACCGCCCTGATCGTGCCGTCTGATGCCGACGGGGTAAAGGTGGAAGAGTATCTGTGGACTTTCAATATGCCCACCGACCATCCCCGGGTCAGCTTTACCAACGTCTGGGTGCCGGAAGCCGCCGTGTTCGGCCCCATGGACGGTGGCCTGGCCATTGCCCAGCACTTTGTCCATGAGAACCGTATCCGCCAGGCAGCCTCCAGCCTTGGCGCGGCGGACTATTGCATCCGCGAGAGCGTGAAATACGCTCGCGAACGTAAACCTTTCGGCCAGGAGCTGGCCCGCAACCAGGGTATCCAGTTCCCCATGGTGGAACTGGCCACCCAGGTGGAGATGCTCCGTCTGCTGATCCGCAAGACGGCCTGGGAAATGGACCAGATGTCCAAGCCGGAAGTGGCCAAGCAGATCTCAGACAAGGTGGCCATGTGTAACTTCTGGTCCAACCGACTGTGCTGCCAGGCAGCCGACCAGGCCATGCAGGTCCATGGTGGCATTGGCTATTCCCGCCACAAGCCGTTCGAGCACATCTACCGGCACCACCGCCGTTACCGCATTACCGAAGGCTCCGAGGAAATCCAGAAGCGCAAGGTGGGGGCCTTCCTGTTTGGTTACCTGGGGCCGAACAAGCACTAGTAGCCATTCGAAATCGGGTGATAAAAACGATGCCGGTTCGCCGGCATCGTTTTTTTATCTGTTCAATAATTCGTCGTATCCGACGAGGGATGGTTCAGGATATCAGTAATAAGCTGAAGCAGGCTGTTCAAAAAACAACAAACAGGCGCTGCAACCAAAACGCGCCGAATACGAACCCGGAGGTTCCCATGACAGTACGCAAGGCCATCCAGCAATTCGCAGCGCCACTGGCGCTTGGCAGTATGATGCTTGCCGCTGGTGCCTACGCCACCACCATCTCCCACGCAACGGGCTATCCCCCCAACTCGATTGGTGCCAACTCGGCCGAGGTCTACGCCAAGGCCCTGGAAGAAATTTCCGGTGGTGACCTGAAAGCGAAGGTGTACGCCGGCTCGCTGCTCAGCTTCCTGGAAACTTCGCCGGGTATCCGGGATGGCATGGCGGATTCCGGGTTTATCCTGCTGTCCTATTATCCCAGCGAGTTCCCGGTTACCAACCTCGTTGGTGAGCTGAGCATGCTGACCGAACTGGTGGACGTGGCGCCCAGCCACGCCGGCCTTGCCTACGTAGGGGCCATGTCCGAATTCATCATGAACGACTGCCCGGAATGCATCGAGGAATTTGCTGCCCAGAACCAGGTATTTACCGGTGGCTCGGCCAGTACGGCCTATTTCCTGCTGTGCAACCAGCCGGTAACCAACATGGAGCAGGTCAAGGGCAAGCGTTTCCGTACGGCTGGCGCCCACTGGGCGAGGTGGGCGGAAAAGGTCGGCGCCACACCGGTTTCCATGTCCATTGCCGAAACCTACGAAGCGCTCAACCAGGGTGTGCTTGACTGCACCCTGAGCTCCCCGACGGAGCTGGACATCTTCAAGCTGAAGGAAGTGACTTCAGACATTACCGTGAAGGTTCCTGGTGGTGTCTACGGGGCAACCGCGGTCAACAATGTCAGCCAGGATGTGTGGAACAGCCTGACGGAAGAGCAGCGTCGCCATGTCCTCAAGGCCACGGCGGTTCTGGGTGCCGATATCAGCTGGGAATATCAGCTCAGTGCCACCCGTGAGATGGAAAGTGCGGGTGACAGCGGCATTACCGTACATCAGCCCTCCGAAGAGCTGGTTCAGGTGACAGAGGCGTTCATCCGCAATGACCTGGACACGATAGTAGAGCGCTATGAAGAGCGGTACGGTGTTATAGGTGCAGACCTGGTCATCGACAGCTTCCGCTCCCTGCTGACCAAGTGGGCCGGCCTCGTGGAAGGCATCGATAACGCCGATGACCTGGCGGACCTGTACTGGAACGAGATTTATTCGAAAGTGGATGTGAGTCAGTACAGCCAGTAATACCGGCCCCATCGCGCTGGCTTCCCCTTCTCCGGCAGGAGGGGAAGCCTCACTCCCCAACCTCTTTTGCCTGCCCTTCCCTTATTCCCGGTTCAATTTCGTCTGTACCGACGACGCCGGTTTGTGCTCCCCCTTGGCACTATCACTTCCATCAGTTCCAGCACTTTACAAAAACAGCAAGAGAGCTCACCCATGTACCTGACGCAATTTCTCCATAAGGCCGTTCGTGAATACCCGAATGACGAGGCGGTGGTATTCGGAAACCGCCGCCAGACCTGGGCCCAGCTCACCGACCGCGTTGCTCGCCTCGCGGGTGTGTTGCAGCAGCTCGGCATGGGCGAGGGTGACCGGGTGGGTATTCTCGGCCTGAATTCAGATCGCTATATGGAAACGGTTTTCGCCTCACTCTGGGGTGGCGGTGTGTTCAATACCGTCAATATTCGCTGGAGCGCCCCTGAGATTGCCTACTCCCTGGATGACTGCGACACGCAGATTCTCTTCGTGGATGACGAGTTCGCGCCGTTAATTGGGACGATAAAGGCGAAATCCTCCGCCCTCAAGACGGTGGTTTACATGGGAGAGGGCGCCGCGCCAGAGGGTTGTGAGGATCTGGAAAGCCTGATGGCCGGTGCCAGCCCGGTGCAGGATGCCGGTCGTCGTGACAAGGATCTGGCCGGCATCCTCTATACCGGCGGTACCACGGGCAAGCCCAAGGGTGTCATGCTCAGTCATGGCAACCTGTACCTGAGTGCCCTGAGTACGGTCATCCCCGCGTGCCGCCGTGATCGCATTGTGGGGCTGCAAGCAGCACCCTTCTTCCATGTGGCAGGCATAGGCCTGATCGTTCAGCTCTCCATTCGTGGTGGCACCCACGTTATCCTGCCTCGCTTCGAGCCGCTTCCTGTGATCGAGGCCATCGAACGGGAAACGGTAGTGGAGACCTTCCTCGTGCCTACCATGTTGCGAGCGGTGCTGGACCATCCGGACTTTGACAAGCACGACACCAGTTCCCTGCGCTGCCTGATCTACGGCGCCTCGCCCATGGACAGCGCCCTGCTCAAGCGGGCCATGTCCAAGTTGCCCAATGCGGACTTCCTGCAGATGTACGGTATGACCGAGCTCTCGCCCACGGTCACCATGCTGCTGCCGGAAGTGCATGCCGACCCGGCCCAGCACGACAAGCTGATGTCTGCCGGTAACCCCACTCACATCGCCGAGATTCGCATTGTCGATCCAATGGATAACGAGGTGGAGCGTGGACAGGTAGGTGAAATCTGCGCCCGCGGGCCCATGGTCATGCAGGGCTACTGGAACAAGGAAGAGCAGACCCGTGACGCCATCCGCGACGGCTGGATGCACACAGGGGATGCCGGGTACATGAGTGATGACGGCTACCTGTTCCTGGTGGATCGAATCAAGGACATGATTGTTACCGGTGGCGAGAACGTCTATTCCGTGGAAGTGGAAGATGTCCTGCTGCAACACCCTGCCGTATCCCAGTGCGCCGTCATTGGCGTGCCCGACGAGAAGTGGGGTGAACGGGTGCATGCGGCCATTGTCCTGCGGGACGGTCACGAACTGGATGAGGCTGATGTTATTGCCTTCTGCAAGGAACACATTGCCGGCTACAAATGCCCCCGCAGCTTTGAGGTACGGGCCGAGATGCCCATGTCCGGCGCCGGCAAGCTGCTGAAATTCAAGATCAAGGAAGAGCACTGGAAAGGCAAGGGCCGAAACATTGGCTGACCAGCCAGCATGGGCAGCCAAATCGTCCTAAAAGACGATGGTTCCTGATGATCATCGTTCTACATTGCCCATCACAATCCTATCCACAAGAACTTTACCGGTGGCGCGCCGCAGCAGTCGCGCCCCGGTTCGGAGACAAGCACCATGAAAGCACTGATCAAAACCGGTCTCACGTCCGTCGCCGCCGCAGGCATGCTGATGGCTGGTACGGCCACCGCAGAGACCATTTCCCACGCGACCGGATATCCGCCCAATTCCATTGGCGCCGATGCTGCCAACAGCTTTGCCGAGGCTCTGAAGGAAATCTCCGGTGGCGACATGACGGCCAAGGTCTACGCCGGCTCGTTACTGAGCTTCTCGGAGACCTCCCCGGGAATCCGGGATGGCATGGCCGATTCAGGTTTTGTACTGCTGTCCTATTACCCCAGTGAATTCCCCGCCGCCAACCTGGCCGGTGAACTGAGCATGCTGGTGGATCTTGAGGACGTTCCGCCCAGCCATTCGGGCCTGGCCTATGTGGGTGCCCTGGCGGAGTTCGTGTTCAACCATTGCGATACCTGCGTCGATGAATTTGCCGGCCAGAACCAGGTCTTCACCGGCGCATCGGCCAGCTCTGACTATATGCTGCTGTGCAATAAAGAGGTATCCACCCTCGAGCAGCTGCAGGGCAAGCGCATCCGCAGTGCTGGCCCCCAGTGGGCTCGCTGGGCGGAGTCCCTGGGTGCCACGCCGGTTACCCTTTCGGTCAGTGATTCCTATGAGGCCCTGAATCAGGGTGTACTCGATTGCAGCATCAGTTCCAGTGTTGACCTCGACATCTTCAAGCTGAAGGAAGTGGTGACAGACGTTACTCCCGAGGTCCCCGGTGGTGTTTATGGCGGTACCGCCGTCAACAACGTCAATCGGGATGTCTGGGCCGGTCTGAGTGAACAGCAGCGCCGCGACGTGCTCAAGGCGACCGCTGTTCTGGGCGCGGTGATCAGCTGGGATTACCAGGTAGGTGCCGCGAAGGAGCTCGAGGCAGCTGAAGGTAATGGCATCACTGTGCACGAAGCTTCCGAAGAGCTGCAGCAGGCTTCCAGTGAATTTGTCCGCAGCGATATCGGAAAGATTGCCGCTAACTACAAGGAGCGCCACGGCATTGAAAATGCTGAAGAACTGGCTGCCACTTTCCGTGAACTGCTGGGCAAGTGGGTAGAGCTGACCCGCGACATCGACAATGTGGATGACCTTGCCGATCTGTACTGGGATGAGCTTTACTCCAAGGTGGATGTGAGCAGCTACGCACTCTAATCACCGCAAAGCTCTCGCCTGTACCCCCCCTCTCCCCATTGCGGGAGAGGGAATTCATGTCTTCCAGGTTGTGCTATCCCGCGACCGCCCTAGATGGATCCTGAGGCCACCATGACCACAGAACTCAACACCTTTCGCCACCAGATCCGCGAGTTCATCGAACAGCACGCGGATGATGAAATCCTGGAAGCTGGCCGCAAGACCACCAGCTTTTTCCCGCCCTTCGACCAGGTGATGAAGTGGCACCGTATCCTCCACAGCCAGGGCTGGTCCGCCATCCGCTGGCCAGAGGAATACGGCGGTACTGGCTGGGATGTGCCGCGACAGCTGATCTTCGAGGAAGAGTGCCGGCGTGCTGGTGTACCGCTGCTGCTGCCCCAGAGCATCTCCATGGTGGGCCCTGCCATCATCCATTACGGCACCGATGAGCAGAAACGCAAACACTTGCCGGGCATCCTGTCCGGTGAGAATTTCTGGGCCCAGGGGTACTCCGAACCCAATGCCGGTTCCGACCTGGCGTCCCTGAAATGCCGGGCTGAGCGGGACGGGGATCACTACGTCATTAATGGTTCCAAGACCTGGACAACCTACGCCCACCACGCCAATCGCCTGTTCCTGCTGGTGCGTACCGGTGGTGCTGGCAAACCGCAACAGGGCATCAGCTTTTTCCTCATCGAGGACCTGACTGACCCGGGCATCGAGATCCGGCCAATCATAGGCCTTGATGGTGTACCGGAGCAGTGCGACGTGTTCTTTACCAACGTCCGGGTTCCGGTGGACTGCTGTCTCGGTGAGGAGAATGACGGCTGGTCCGTCGCCAAGTACCTGCTGGAACACGAGCGGGGTGGGGGAACCTCCTTTGCCACCACCTTCCGTCATGAACTGGCCACCATCCGTCGGCTGGCTGGCCGCACCGGTGACGGTTTCGGCGGCTTCCTGGCGGATGACCCGGTCTTCCAGGACCGCTACGTCCGGTTGCACCTGGAGGTGGACACCCTGGAGGCCACCGAAGAAGTGTTTGCAGCCATGGAGAAAGGCTCGCCGGAATCCGGCCCCATGAGTTCCATGATCAAGATTACCTCCATGGAGACCATCCAGCGCATCACCGAACTGGCCATCGATGTGGCGGGAACCCCGTCACTCGCACTGCAGCTCGCCGCCCTGACCGTGGCCAGTGGCGTGGAACCCATCGGTGACGACGATGCTGTAACCCTGATGCCCAAGTACCTGAACAACCGTGCCGCCTCTATCTTTGGTGGCAGTAACGAAATTCAGCGCAATATCATCGCCAAGACCCTGTTGCGGTAAGGAGACGGACCATGAGTACCCTCAACCAGGAAACCCGCTCCATGCTGGAGGACAGCGTTAACCGGTTCGTACAGGGGGAGTACACCTTCGACGACCGCAAACGCAATCTGAAGGAGCATCAGGGGCAATCCCCGAGTCATTGGCAGACCTTTGCCGAGATGGGATGGCTGGCTATTCCGTTTGCTGAAGAACAGGGTGGTCTGGGCGGTGATAACACCGACACCCTGGGCGTGATGAAAGGCTTTGGCAGAGGCCTTGTGACAGAACCTTACCTGGGCGTGCTGGCGGCGGCACGCCTGCTGGCGCTTACTGCAGCGCAAGGCGAGGGTGCAGAGCTATTGGCAGGCATTATCTCCGGCACCCGCCAGGCAGTGTTCGCCTGCGACGAACCTCAGAGCCGGGGCAACCCCCTGGCAGTGGCAACCCGTGCTGAACCGGATGGTAGTGGTTATCGCCTCAGCGGTGAGAAAATCGCCGTCATGCACAGTCTGACAGCCAGCCATGTGCTGGTGTCCGCCCGCAGTGAAGGCGACTATACCGACCACGAAGGAATCGACCTGTTCCTGGTGGAGCTGGACTCGCCCGGTGTGGATGTCACCGGGTATCCGATGATCGATGGTCATCAGGGTGCCAACATACGATTTGACGGGGTAGCGGTCAGTGCCGCCCAGCGCCTGACCGCCGAGGGCGAAGCCGCCACCATTATCCTGCAGGTGCACAGTGAAAGCCTGCTGATGCTGGCGGCGGAAGCGGTGGGCATCATGGAAACCCTGGTGAAGAAAACCGTGGCCTACACCCGCACCCGCAAACAGTTCGGCGTCGCGCTGGCGGAGTTCCAGGTGTTGCAGCACCGCATGGCAGAGATGTACATCGAAACCACCAGCCTGGCCAACCTGCTGACCCAGACCGCCCAGCGCTGGGCGGGTGCCGATGTTGACCAGCAGGCCATCCTCGCCTCAAAACTCAAGGCCCGCCTGGGCCAGGCCGCCCGCTACGTCGGCCAGCAGGCTATCCAGCTGCATGGCGGTATTGGCATGACGGATGAACTGGATATCGGCCATTACTTCAAGCGGCTTACATCCATTGAGCTGCAACTGGGTAATGCCGAATGGCACCGGAAGCGCTTGTGGCGGGAGCATGCGGCCTGATTTCTTCTTTGGAAGCCGGTGGCTGGGTACCCCCTTCCGAAACGAGAACCTTGTTCTCTGACTGTTTCGGAAGGGGGTACCCAGCCACCGGCGTTTGCACCTGACCGGCCTCGTGGTATTGAGGGTTTCGAATAGTGTCTGCTATCCAGTCTAGGGTTAAAGGCCAGCGCCCTAGTTGTGAAAGCCTGGGCCGGGCACCTCTTCCGAAACAGTCAGAGAACAAGGTTCTCGTTTCGGAAGAGGTGCCCGGCCCAGGCGCCTTGCACGAAGCTGGACAGTAAGCCCGCATCAATCCTCGATAAGAATCAGATCATGCTCTGGCGTCGGGCGCTGACCGGCTACGGGTACCAGGGCGGCCAAGTCGCTGCCGAACAGTTCTCCAATACGTACCGTTCCCACACGCTCGCCTGCACGCCAGGTGATGGGTTGACCATTGGGGGCACGGACCAGGGTGCCTGGCTCGTGGATGGCCAGTTCGTCACCGGCTTCGAGGCCATTGGCGCGACCGGCCGAGAGGTAAAGGCGGCCATCATCCGCACGGAAGGCTTTCATGGCCCAGGGTGCGATATCAGCGCGCTGGGAGACCAGCTCCAGCAGTTCCTCGCCCTGCTTGCCAGAGGTCAGCTCTGTGGCGCTCCAGCGGGCATTGCTGGCGGCGTCGGTAATGGTGACCGCGTTGCCCCCTTCAATGGTGACCACCAGGCGAGCACCCGGGTAAGCGGCCAGGGCTTCGGCGCAGGCCTCAGAGGTGGTGTCTTCGCATGCCGGAGTGTTGGTCAAGGCGTCGCTCAGTTCTGAGCGAGGAATCAGGCGATAGCCATAGTCGGCAGCCATATTGTCCAGCTCACGATAAAGCGAGTCAGGTGCGCCAATGATGGCGAGATTAGTAGCCAGAGAAGATGGAAACTCAATAATTCGACCGGGCTTTCTACTGTTATCAACGCTCTGGTTCCGCTGTTTGGCGTTGCTTTGATTCTCGTTTCCGCCCTCGGTCCACCGCTCCCAGAATGGCGTGCTCCACTCGGGTTCTTCGTGTCCAAGTGCCTCACTGGCGATTTCTACCTGTTCCTGGGACTGTTGCTGTGAAGCGCAAGCTGAGAGCAATAGAGCGGAGGACAGAGCGGCCAATTTTTTGAGCGAAAAGTGATAAAACATGTTAACTGGGGTCCTTGAAAAACAAAAAGGGCAGCATGGAATTTACCATGCTGCCCGAGTGTCGCTAAAACCAGGTTAACTCGCCAGGTTAGAAGTTAACTGCGAGGTTTGCAGTAACGGCCATGGCGTCATTCTCATCCCAGTCGCCAGCGATGTTGGCCAGAGAGTTGCCAGACAGACCGCCGACTTCATTGTCGGACAGCATACCAGCGGTCAGCCAAGTCTTCACGGCATCGTTCACCTGGTAATGGGCTTGCAGGTCGTAAACCATGGAGCTGTCGTCATCATCACCGTTATCCACGGTCAGGTGGCCAACAGAAGCCTGCAGCTTGAACTGAGGGGTCAGGTTCAGGCCAACACGACCTACGATGAACTGCTCATCATAGTCTTCCAGACCAAGTGTTCCGCCCATCCGGTAGAGGCTAGCGGCGCTTGCGGTAGACTCAGGGTTGGTGTTTACGACACTGGCATAGCTGTCAAAGCCTGAGGAGATCAGGCCGCCATCCTGAGAGCCGATGTACTGGAAATCCAAGTCTGCCATACCGACAGAAGTGCCGAGACGAACATACTGAGACAGGCTGTTATCGGTGAAATACTGGCCATTTTCAGTCGCTGCGGCATCAACACCACCATTTGTAGTGTAGTTAAAGCCAGCTGCGAAGGTTACTGCGTCACCGAGGTTACCGCTTACGTAAGGTGAAAACAGGTGTACATCTTGCAGTGCATAGCTTGCACCACCATAAGGAGTGCCCGCGCCCTCGATTGCCGGAGTGGCAATATTGCCTTCATAATTCTTGAGCCAGTGAACCCAGAGCAAGCCGATGTTCATGTCGGCAGCCTTGGTAATAAGGCCAGCAGCAACCATGTCACCATCATCTTCGTTTTGCAGAGGATTCGTGTCCTGACGACGGTCGTAAAGGGCGACGACAGTACCGACCTGGGTCGGGAAGATGCCGCTGATACGGTCACGGCGGTCGTCACAAACCAGGAAGCAGTTGTTCCAGTTAGCTGCCTGACGACCTACGCGGAGCAGGTTGCCACCCATGGGAATCTGAACGTAACCGAGGTCGAGTCGTACGTTGTCACCCTTGTTGCCGGTGTTGAAGGCGCCGTTGTTGTTGTTACCAACTGGGGTGTTACGGCCGCCGTCACCTGTCCAGCGGTCGCCAGCGAGTTCAATGCTGGTTACCAGTGACACGCCAGATTCGTGCTTGAAGTTACCCTTCAAGCGGATCAGATGGGCGAAACCATCATCAGTGTCACTCTGGTTCGCCAAGGGGTTCTCAGCTTCGTTCTCAACGGCAAATGCAGTTGCCTTGTACTCGACGCCAAAATCAGTTTCGAGAGCATTCGCCATATTGGCGCCGGCGATTGCCATGCCCAGGATGGAAGCGGTTCCCAGTGCCTTGGTCAGCGGGCGGGAAGTGATCTTGCTTTGTTGTGCCATGGTTTTAAACCCTTTTTTTATGTCTAATCGACTCGATTGTTGGACTCAGTGACGCTATTACTGCTTGTTTTTGCTTGTGATTATTCCTTGCTGCCTGATCAAACCTCCGGTTGTTATCCCTGTGGCCAGTTGATGCCAGGCCGTATAAAGCCTGCAGTTATTCTGGTCGACTGCCACCCTGGCTGAATGCATTTTGCAATTCTATCAAGGCGGTTATGGGCGAATGATCAAGTACAGTCTTAGCAGAGAATCCAACAAAGGCAAGGGCCTTGATGGGACAGGATCACACTTTTTGTCGTGTGTCTGATGAGAATCACACTTCCATGGTGCTTTTTTTGTTCTCTGCTCCGACCGCAGCCTGTCACCAGCCACTCAGTCAGGACGCCTTCCATTTAGCAGTCTCCCGGATAGTAGGAATAAATTTTTTGTCATGCAATAGCCTCGGTGACTTTTTTACAGGATTTGTAATGATTTTGTGCTGCACAGTGAAATGGCTGGATTGCCGTGCGTTGCCGTGCGTTGCCGGCAATGGCTCCGGGCTGGAGTCGCCAATCGGTGCGTGGTTCCCCTTCATGTCTGGTGATGGCGGGGTCCTCATGGGAGGGTCGGTGCCAGGCCAGGTCAATTCTGGTTGGCAACTTGTTACGGAATTGACTAAGCTGTTCCGCAAAGCAGAACTCTATACCGAAAAAATATTTTTCTTGTGGGCGGCGTTCCGCATCTGGTCATTATTGGCAGGGTGATGGCACTGGTTTCGCAACGCCGTTCCGGTTTGGCAGGTTTTTTGAAACAAATTCGGAACAGGCCATGGTCGGGACGAAAACGCACAAGTAAAATGCGCGGGTTTCTGACTTTTTCATCTATTTCTGAGTTGCCCTGTGGGCATTGCCACAACCCGGTGCGTGCCGGTGGCTGTCACGGGGCTTTTTGAGGCACCGGAAACTATGACCTTAAGCACTAAAACAAAAGCAGATCTGGTCGAAGCGTCCGCGGATTCCCCGGACAAGCCCGAGAAAGACCGCAAGTTTGTCGAAGCCCTGTCCCGGGGCCTGGATGTACTGCGGGCTTTCAGTCAGGGTTCCGTGATTCTGGGCAACCAGGACATCGCACGGCTGACCGGGCTCCCCAAGCCCACCGTCTCCCGTATGACCTATACCCTCACCAAGCTTGGCTATCTGAGCTACAACCCGGTGCTGGAGAAGTACCAGCTCAGCTCCGGCGTGCTGGCCCTGGGCTATGCCTACGTCTCCAACCTCAAGGTGCGACAGCTGGCCAAGCCTTATATGGACGAGTTCGCGCGCCGCAATAATATGTCCGTGGGACTGACCTGCCGTGACCGTCTACACATGATCTATGTCGAGAACCGCATGCCCCCGGAGGCGTCCCTGCTGCGCATGGAAATCGGTCTGAAGCTGCCCATGGCGACGACCGCCGCGGGGCGGGCCTACTGTTCCTCATTGACCGAAGACGGCCGCAAGATCCTGATGGAAGCCCTGGCCGAGAAGTACGGCCCGGAGGGCTGGCCGGAAAAGAAGAAGGGCCTTGACCAGGCGCTGGAGGACTACCGGGAGCATGGCTTCTGCCTGTCCCTCGGCGAGTGGGACCGCAACATCAATGCCGCCGGTGTGCCCGTGCGCCTGCAGGATGGCACCACCATGGCCCTGACCTGTGCGGCGCCGTCTTACCTGGTGTCCGGTGACAAGCTGCGCAGTTCCATTGCCCATCAGCTGGCGATGCTGGCGAGTGATATTGAGTCGCTTGGGGTTTAAGTCCTCATAATGGTATTCGCCTGATAGTGAGTTATCGGAAGACAAGACTCGATATCTGGGGCGACCCGGGGTTGGGGAGGTCTTTCAGAGCAGGGGCATGGATGCCCCGGAAGCGTTGGGGTGGCAGGACGCCCCTCCAACGCGGCGGCGAAAGACCTCCCCAACCCCGGGGCGTCTTGCACCAGGCGCAAATCCCGAAAATTTTCCCTCTTCGTCTACCAGGTTTTTCCCTGACGCCCAAGCAGGCGTACAATCGTTCTCCCAAATGCAATCTGGTCGATGTTCAGCCAGCCCAAGGTTGAAACATTCCGCAAACTTGTATTAAATCACCGGTCTGTTTCGCTGAATAAAACTCCATTCCATGTTTTGCGCAAGGAGGATCTATGTCCGACGTCGTAACCTATAACCGCGAAGGCGCCATCGGCGTTATCACCGTCAATTACCCGCCGGTGAACGCCCTGGGGCACGCGGTTCGCTCCGGTATTCAGAACGCCGTACAACAGGGTCAGGATGATGCGGACGCCAAGGCTCTCCTGATCATGGCCGAAGGTCGTACCTTCATGGCCGGCGCTGATATCCGCGAATTCGGCAAGCCCATGCAGGAGCCCGGGCTGCCGGAAGTGGTCAACTTTATTGAAGCCTCTGACAAGCCGGTTGTTGCCGCCATTCATGGCACTGCCCTGGGCGGTGGCCTGGAAGTAGCCCTGGGCTGTCATTACCGCGTAGCGGTACCGAGTGCCAAGGTGGGTTTGCCGGAAGTGAAGCTGGGCCTGCTGCCTGGTGCCGGTGGTACCCAGCGCCTGCCGCGCCTGACTGGTGCCCAGAAGGCCCTTGAAATGATCACCACCGGTGACTTCGTCGCGGCGAAAGATGCCCAGGCGGCCGGTATTATTGATGAAGTGGCCGGCAGCGAGGACGTGAAGGCCGCTGGCCTGGCATTTGCCCAGAAAGTGATTGATGAAGGCAAGCCGGTACGTCGCGTGAGCGAGCTGACCGACAAGCTGGAAGCGGAGAAGGGCAGCGATGTCTTCGACAAGTTCCGTGAAGGCCTGAAGAAGAAGGCCCGTGGCCTGCTGGCACCGTTCAAGTGCACCGACGCGGTTGAAGCAGCGTTTACTTCCTCCTCTTTCGAGGAAGGCATGAAGCGCGAACGTGAACTGTTCGGTGAGCTGATGGAATCCGACCAGCGTGCCGGGCTGATCCACGCCTTCTTTGCCGAGCGTGAAGTTTCCAAGGTTCCGGGCCTGCCGAAAGACACCCCGATCCGTGACATCAAGAAGGTCGGTGTTATCGGTGCTGGCACCATGGGCGGTGGTATCGCCATGAACTTCGCCAACGTCGGCATTCCCGTCACCATCGCGGAAGTGAAGCAGGAAGCCCTGGACAAGGGCCTGGCCATCATCCGCAAGAACTACGAGAACACCGCCAAGAAAGGCCGCCTCACCATGGAGCAGGTGGAAGAGCGTATGAGCCTGATCAACGGCACCCTCACCTATGACGACTTTGCAGACGTCGACCTGGTGATCGAAGCCGTGTTCGAGCGCATGGATATCAAGAAGAGCATCTTCAGTCAGCTGGATGAGAAGTGTAAGCCGGGCGCCATCCTGGCCTCCAACACCTCTACCCTGGACATCGACGAGATTGCCTCTGCCACCAAGCGTCCGGAAGACGTGATCGGCCTGCACTTCTTCAGCCCGGCCAACGTCATGAAGCTGCTGGAAATCGTCCGTGGTGAGAAAACCGCTGACGACGTCAAGGCCACGGCCATGAACCTGGCCAAGCGCATCAAGAAGGTGGGCGTACTGGTTGGCAACTGCCACGGCTTCGTGGGCAACCGCATGCTGCACAAGCGTGGTGCCGAAGCCATGGCCCTGGTGAACGATGGTGCCACCCCGCAGCAGGTGGACAAGGTACTGACTGACCTTGGCTTCCCCATGGGTCAGTTTGCCATGGGTGACCTGGCCGGTATCGACATCGGCTACAGCATCCGTGAAGAGCGTCGCAAGGCTGGCGAGGATGTCCCGCCGAGCTGGATGGACAAGCTGGCCGAGCAGGGCCGTCTGGGCCAGAAGACCGGCGCCGGTACCTACAAGTACGAAGAAGGCAACCGCAAGCCGATTCCGGATTCGGAAACCGACAAGCTCATCGCCGAGTTCCGCAAGGAACAGAGCATCACGCCCCGTGAGGTGTCTGACCAGGAAATCCTGGAGCGCTGCATGTATGTGATGATCAACGAAGGCGCCAAGATCCTGGACGAGGGCATTGCCGATCGCTCCCTGGATATCGACATTACCTGGATCTACGGCTACGGCTTCCCGGCCTACCGTGGTGGCCCCATGTTCTGGGCTGACCAGATCGGCCTGGACAAGATCCTGGATGCCATCAAGAAGTACCAAAAGGAAGTTGGCGGCAAGCAGTGGGAGCCGTCTCCGCTTCTGGAAAAGCTGGTTGCTGAAGGCAAGAAGTTCGGCGACCTGTAAACCTTTATCGATCCGCTGCGGCGTTACCTCCCCTCTCCCCTGGCGGGAGAGGGGTTGGGGGTGAGGGGAAGCAGGCAAACGCCTGGACTTGAATTCCGGCACCCTTCGGGTGCTCCCCCTCACCCTGGCCCTCTCCCTCGTTGGGGAGAGGGAATGCAGGGCGCTGGATCTGGTATTCGCCCTCCAGCTCCCGTGAAGAGCCTCGTCCGCAGCCAACTCAAGTTCAAGAGGACACTCGAATGTCTGATGCAGTTATCGTCTCCACCGCCCGTACCGGTCTGGGCAAGTCCTACCGGGGCGCCCTGAACAACACCCACAGCGTTGATATCGCTGGTCACGTGATCAAGCACGCCGTTGAGCGCGCGGGTATTGATCCGAACATCGTTGAGGACGTGATCCTCGGCGCCACCTTCCACGAAGGTGCCCAGGGCAAGAACATGGCCCGCCTGGCAGCTATCCGTGCCGGCCTGCCGGTGACCACCGCTGGCCTGTCCATCAACCGCTTCTGCTCCTCCGGCCTGCAGTCCATCGCCATTGCTTCCCAGCGCGTTGTGTCCGAGAAGATTCCGGCCATCGTCGCTGGCGGTGTGGAGTCCATCTCCCTGGTGCAGAACGACAAGCTGAACCAGTTCCACGCCACCAACGAGTGGCTGATGAAGAACAAGCCGGAGCTGTACCTGTCCATGATCGAGACCGCTGACATCGTAGCCCAGCGCTACAACGTCAGCCGTGAAGCCCAGGACGAGTACTCCCTGATCTCCCAGCAGCGCACCGCTGCGGGTCAGGAAGCCGGCAAGTTTGCTGACGAGATCGTTCCCTACGACGCCACCATGCTGGTGAAAAACAAGGAAACCGGAGAGGTCAGCGAAAAGCAGGTCACCCTGGACAAGGACGAGTGCAACCGTCCGAACACTACCATTGAAGGGCTGCAGGGCCTGGACCCGGTACGTGGTGAAGGCAACTTCGTCACCGCCGGCAACGCCTCCCAGCTGTCTGACGGCGCCTCTGTGTGCACCGTAATGAACAGCACCTACGCCGAGAAGAACAACATCGAACCGATGGGTATCTTCCGTGGCTTCGCCGTTGCCGGTTGTGAGCCGGACGAGATGGGTATCGGCCCGGTCTTCGCCATCCCGCGCCTGCTGGAGCGTAACGGCCTGACCATGGACGACATCGACCTGTGGGAACTGAACGAAGCCTTCGCCTCCCAGGTTGTGTACTGTCGCGACCGTCTGGGCATCCCCATGGAGAAGCTCAACGTGAACGGCGGCTCCATCGCCGTGGGTCACCCCTACGGTGTGACCGGCTCACGCCTGACCGGCCATGCCCTCATTGAGGGTAAGCGCCGTGGCGCCAAGTACGTGGTGGTCACCATGTGCATCGGCGGCGGCCAGGGCGCAGCCGGCCTGTTTGAAGTGGTATAAACAGGCGGAATCAGGAGGGGGCGGGCGAAAGTTCGCCCCCTTTTTGGTTTTAGCCACGGAATCCACGGCCCTTCGACAGGCACCCTTCGACAGGCTCAGGGTGAACGGGGAAACGGCCGGTAACACATTTTCTTTCAGTGCTCTTCCGTTCGCCCTGAGCTTGTCGAAGGGCAGTAGGCTCTGTGTCATATCAGGTATTTCAGAAAGGCATACCAGCGTGCAACAAAACATCATCAACACCCGCGATCTCGAATTCCAGCTCTTCGAAATCCATCAGATTGAAGACTTCCTCCACTACGACCGCTACGCTGACCACAACCGCGAAACCCTGCAGGCGGCCCTGGACCTGGCGCTGAAGGTGGCGGCAGAGGAGTTTGCTCCCCATGCCCGGCTGGTGGACGAGGAGGAGCCCATTTTCGAGAACGGGCGGGTGGTGATGCGTCCGGAAGTGAAGAAAGCCCTGGACGTACTGCGGGAAACCGGCCTGCTGGCGGCGAGCCAGGATTATGAGCGGGGTGGCATGCAACTGCCCAGCGCTGTGGGCCAGATGTGTGTGGGCTTGCTCAAGGGCGCCAATGTGGGCACCCAGGCCTACGCGGGCCTGACCATCGCGGCCGCCAACCTGATCCTGACGCAGGGCAGTGAGGAGCAGAAGACCCGCTACGCCGAACCCATGCTCAGCGGACGCTTTTTTGGCACCATGTGCCTGACCGAGCCCCATTCCGGCTCCTCCCTGGGGGATTTGCGCACCCGGGCCGAGCCGGCCGGTGATGGCAGCTATCGCCTCAAGGGCAACAAGATCTTTATTTCCGCCGGTGACCATGAGCTGAGCGATAACATTGTTCATATGGTACTGGCACGTCTGCCAGATGCGCCCCCGGGCGTAAAAGGCATCTCCCTGTTTATCGTGCCGAAGTTCCTGGTGAACGACGACGGCTCCCTGGGCGAGCGCAACGACGTGGCCCTGGCCGGCCTGATTCACAAGATGGGTTACCGGGGCACCACCTCCACCATGCTCAACCTTGGTGAGAAAGAGGGTGCGGTTGGCTACCTGGTGGGCGAGCCCCATAACGGCCTGGCCGCCATGTTCCACATGATGAACGAGGCCCGCATTGGCGTTGGCCTGGGCTCAGTCATGCTGGGCTACACCGGTTACCTCCACGCCCTGGAATACGCAAGGGAACGTCGCCAGGGCCGCCCGGTGGGCAACAAGGACCCGCAGTCACCCCAGGTGCCACTGATTGAGCACGCGGACATCCGCCGCATGCTGCTGACCATGAAGGCCTACGTGGAAGGCGGCCTGTCCCTGGCCCTGCAGGGCGCCCGCCTGGTGGACGAAAAGAAGGTGGCGCAGACTGACGAAGAACGGGAAATGGCCGCAGGGTTGCTCGACCTGCTGACGCCGCTGATCAAGTCCTGGCCGTCCCAGTTCTGCCTGGAAGCCAACAGTCTCGCCATCCAGGTGCACGGTGGCTATGGCTATACCCGTGAGTATCCGGTGGAGCAGTTCTATCGTGACAACCGCCTGAACCCCATTCACGAGGGTACCCACGGCATCCAGGGTATGGACTTGCTGGGGCGCAAGGTTTCCATGGCCGGTGGCCGATACTATCAGGAGTTGCTGCGTCGTATTGCCGCGACGGTGGATGAAGCAAGTAGTGATCCGAAGCTGGCGGACAACGCTCGTCGCCTGGCAGACACCGTGGAAGCCCTGAAAGAGGCCACCGACCGTATCCAGTCGGTAAAGCAGGAAGGTCAGGTAGAGCGTGCGCTGGCCAATGCCTCGTTGTATCTTGAGGCCTTTGGGCACACCGTAGTGGGCTGGCTGTGGCTCCGCCAGGCGCTGGCGGCGACAAAGGGCCTCGACGAGGGCGGCCCCCAGCCCGCTGCTTTCTACGAGGGCAAGCTGAAAGCCTGTGACTTCTTCAGCCGCTATGAACTGCCCCGGGTACAGGGGCTGACGCAATTACTCAGGGAGGTCGACGCCACCGCCCTGGAGATGGAAGCCGAGGGCTTCTGATAAACCGCTCGAGACCGAAACTACACAACAATCGATACCAGGAGAGATACACCATGAGCCGTCAGGCAAAAGCAGTGGTCTGCCGTGAATGGGGCAAACCTGTTCAGGTGGAAACCATCACCGTCGACGGCCCCAAGCGGGGCGAAGTTACCATCAAGGTTGCGGCCTGTGGCGTATGCCACAGCGACCATTCCGCCACCACCGGCAAGATCCAGTACCCGCCACCCCTGGTGGTCGGTCATGAAGGTGCGGGCGTTGTCGTTGAAGTTGGCGAGGGCGTAACCGGTCTCAAGGAAGGTGACTACGTGGTGACCACCTTCATCACCATGTGCGGCAAGTGCCGCAACTGTGTGCGCGGCCGCCCGGTGCTTTGTGAGAATGCGAAGAAGTCCATGGTGACCCTGCCGGACGGTACGGTTCGCACCCATGGCAAGGACGGCGAAGACCTGTATGTGTTCGGCGCCTGCGGCGTGATGGCGGAATACGCCACCCTGCACGAGGACAACTGCGTCAAGATCGACGAAGGTGTGCCCCTGCCCAGTGCTGCGCTGGTGGGCTGCGCCGTCATTACCGGTGTGGGTTCGGTGTTCAATACCGCCCAACTGGAGCCAGGCTCCCGTGCTGCGGTATTCGGTATTGGTGGTGTCGGTCTGAATGCCATTCAGGGCTGTGTGACTGCCGGTGCTGAAATGGTCATCGCCGTGGACACCAACGAGGCCAAGCTGGAGATGGCGAAGGAATTCGGCGCGACGCACACCATCAACATCAACGAAGTGGAAGACGTCAGCAAGGCCATCAAGAAAATGACCGCCGGTGGCGTAGACTATGCCTTCGAGTGCGTCGGCAACGGCAAGGTGGTCGAGCAGGCCTACAAGGCCCTGGGCCGGGCCGGTACCGTGGTAGTGGTCGGTGTTGCCGATATGAAGGACAAGACGTCCATCAGCACCTTTGCCCTGCCGGCGGATGAGCGCACACTCAAGGGTAGCTGGCTGGGTTCCGCACGGCCCCAGTACGACTTCCCGAAGATCCTGAACCTGTACAAGGCCAATCGCCTGAAGCTGGATGAGCTGATCACCCAGACCTACAGCATTGACGAGGCGCCGCAGGCCTTCGAAGACATGATTGCCGGCAAGAACGCCCGTGGCGTGATCGTTTTCGAATAATGGCTGAGGCCAGGGAATCCAACAAATCGACTCCCGAAAGGAGCATTACCATGAACAATCTGAGCAAGAACTACATCAACGGCCAGTGGGTTGACTGGTCCGGCGACACCATCGACGTACACGAAGGTACCAACGGCGACGTTATTGCCAAGGTGCCGTCTTCCGATCGTGCCGCCATGGAGCAGGCCATCGACGCCGCCGACGCGGCTTTCGACAGCTGGAGTGAAACCCCGCTGGAGAAGCGCATTGACGTCATCAAACAGCTGCATGCGGGCCTGAAAGAACGTGCCCCGGAGATTGCCCAGGTCGTAGCCCGGGAAGTGGGTATGCCCATCAAGCTGGCGGGTATCATCCAGGCCGGTATGCCCATCAAGGTCACCGAGACCTACCTGGACATGCTGCCGGACTACCCGTTCACCGAGCAGTCCGGGAACTCCGAGGTTCAGTACGCGCCGGTGGGTGTGGTCGGCTGTATCACCCCATGGAACTACCCGCTGCACCAGGTCATCCTGAAAGTCGTCCCGGCCCTGGCCGCTGGTTGCACCATCGTACTCAAGCCCAGTGAAGTGTCCCCGCAAAGTGCCTTTATCCTGGCAGAAATCCTGGACGGTACCGACCTGCCCAAGGGCGTGTTCAACATGGTCTGTGGCCTGGGCCAGGAAGTGGGCGATACCCTGATCAAGCACCCGAAAGTACGCATGGTGTCCTTCACCGGCTCGACCCGCACGGGTCACCTGATTGCCCACGCGGCGGCGGACGACTTCAAGCGCATCGCCCTGGAAATGGGTGGCAAGTCCGCGTCCATCATCCTGCCGGACGCCGACCTGGAGGCTTCCGTGAAGGGCTCCTTCATGAACTGCCTGCAGAACAGCGGCCAGACCTGTACCGCGCTGACACGCCTGCTGGTGCACAAGGATCAGCACGACCAGGCCTGTGAAATCGCTGGTGCCATTGCCAACGGCGTCAAGCTGGGTGATCCCCTGGACGAGAATACCCGCCTCGGCCCGCTGGCCTCCGCCGATCAGCGTGACAAGGTGCGTGGGTACATCAAGCTGGGTATCGAAGAAGGCGCCACCCTGGTGGCCGGCGGTGCCGAGGCCCCTGAAGGGCTGGAGAACGGCTACTTCGTCAAGCCAACCGTGTTCGGCAATGTGGATCCGAACAGCCGCATCGCCCAGGAAGAAATCTTCGGGCCGGTACTGTGCGTGATCCCCTACGAGACCGAGGAAGAAGCCATCCGCATCGCCAATGGCACAGCCTATGGTCTGTCCGGTGCGGTCTTCTCCGGCGACCAGGAAAAGGCGAAGAAAGTCGCCGGTAAGATGCGCACCGGCCAGGTGTTTGTTAACGGCGGTGCTTTCAACCCGCTGGCGCCCTTCGGCGGCTTCGGTCACTCTGGCATCGGTCGCGAGTTCGGCAAGTGGGGCCTGGAGGAGTTCCTCGAGGTTCGCGCATTGCAGTTGTAATGGCTGATACCGATAAGGTAAATATAGAAGGCTAACGAAAGCGGGCATATCCCACCGGGAATGCCCGCTTTTGGTTTACAGGACTGAAGAGGAACCATTCGTGAGCAGTATCTGGACAATTACCCCAACCATCGAAGGCATGCAGGAGCGGGTAAAGAACACCGCTGTGGACAACATGGGTATCGAGTTTACCGGGGTGGGTGACGACTATATCAGCGCCCGGATGCCGGTGGACACCCGCACTGTGCAGCCCTATGGCATCCTGCATGGTGGCGCTTCGGTGGTACTGGCCGAAACCCTGGGCAGCGTCGCCACCAACCACTGCCTGAAGAAAGAGGGCACCGCCGGTGTCGGCCTGGAAATCAACGCCAACCACATCCGCTCGGTAAAGTCGGGCTGGGTTCACGGCACCGCGCGGCCACTGCACACCGGCGGATCTACCCAGGTGTGGGAAATCCGTATCGAGACCGAGGATGGTAAGCTGGTGTGCGTATCTCGCATCACCATGGCGGTTATTAATCTTTAAGGGTTAGCCACGGCCCTTCGACAGGCTCAGGGCGAGCGGGGGGCACGGAAAGAAAAGATGAAAAGATTTTCAGCCACGAAATCCACGAAACCCACGAAAGAAGACGGAAAGAGAAGATAACTTAGTCACTAAGCCATAGAAAAAAAGGAAAAATGGTTACTGGAGAGACTGTCTTTGGCTTTAAGTTTCGTGGTTTTCGTGGTTTTCGTGGTTTTCGTGGTTTTCGTGGCCAATAGTGTCTTTATCTTTTGTTTTGTCCGTGTTTTTGCGTTCGCCCTGAGCCTGTCGAAGGGCCGTGGATTCCGTGGCAAATAAATACAATAAAGGAGCTATCCCCATGCAACTTGGACTGAAAGGCAAAAACGCCGTCGTAACCGGCGGCAGCAAAGGTATCGGCCGCTCTATCGCCCTGGCGCTGGCTGCCGAGGGCGTCAACGTGGCCATCTGCGCCCGCAGCGAAGGTCCGCTGGATGACACTCTGAAAGAAATCGAAGCGCTGGGTGTAAAAGGCTACCGGGAAGCCTGCGATGTAGGCGACAAGGCCAGTCTTGACGGGTTCCTGGATAATGCCCGCCAAGCGTTGGGCAGCGTGGATATCCTGGTCAGCAACGTCTCCGCGCTTGGCGCCGGTAACGACCTGAAAGCCTGGGACGCGAACGTCACCCTTGACCTGATGTCCACCGTACGCGCCGTGGACAAGGTGCTGCCCTGGATGAAAGAAGCCGGCAGCGGCAACATCATCATCCTGTCCTCCATCTCCGGCATCGAAGTGGGCACCACCCAGCCCTACGCTGCCACCAAGGCCGCGCTGATCAGCTACGCCAAGTCCCTGGCGGTAGACCACGGCCCGGACGGCATCCGCGTCAACAGCATAGCCCCCGGTTCCATCAAGTTCCCCGGTGGTGTCTGGGACAAGGCCGAGAAAGCAAATTCTCCTCGCTACCAGAGTACCCTCGACCGCATCCCCTGGGGCCGTTTCGGCAAACCGCAGGAGGTGGCCAACGTCGCTGTCTTCCTGGCCTCTGACGCGGCCAGCTGGGTAACCGGCGCCTGCATTCCGGTAGACGGGGCACAGCACCGGTCAAATATGTGACTGTCCAATGCCTGCCACTCAATACGCCAGGCCAGAGTGCTTAACCTGAGGTCTTGCACAAGTGGAAGGGAGAGTTTGTGGGCTAGCTTATCGATTCGCTCGAGGACTACTGAATTGTTGGGGCGCCCATGGGCGGAGATGGCTTTCCGGGACCTTCAAAAACAGGGACGTTTTTGAAGAGCCTACATGGACGTATTTACGGCGTGTCCCGGAAAGCCATCTCAGCCTGCGGGCGTATGCTCCCAAACCAGCAGACCCGGAATTTGGAGATCATTACCGGGACCCGGACCAGGGCTAAGGCTTCCCGCCAAGCAAAATCTTCACCGCCAGGCACGCCTCCTCCACCTCCTCGATGTTGGGCTCCCGCCCGATAATCACATCGGAATAAAGGCAGGACTCCGCCAACCGCACCATAAAGTACGACAAACTCTCCACCCGCATAGGCGGCTTCTTCAGGTATCCCTTGTCAATCTGGTCCTGGATCATCAGCGTGTTCGCCTCCACCACCCGACTGTGCATGGTAGAGGCCGAAGAGGTCAGCACCCGCAACGCATGCTCCGGGTCCTGCTTGATAAAGTCCCGCAGAGGCTTGGCACTCACCAGTTCGATGGTAATCCGCCGGTACACCTCAACAACGAAATCCACCCCGGTGCCGGGGGTAGATGCCACCACCGAAGCCCTGATCGGGGCATACAGGGACCAGAGAATATCCCCCAGTAACAGATCCTTGTTGCCTACCCAGCGAAAGAGGGTGGCTCGCCCGATCCCGAGATCCTCTGCCAGGTCAGCCAGGTGCAGGCGATCGCCCTTCAGCCAGATGCGGCGGGCGCGACTGAAAGCGTCAGCAGGCGTTGCCCCGGAGGAGCGTTTACGGGTTTTCTGCAGTTCACGCTGCAATGGAGAATGGATAACTGCCACAGGGGTCTCACTTCTGGAACTAAAAAGGTACTAAAAGCATCCTTTTCGCTACCTTTTTTGACATTGTTTTTGTTTCATAGACTACGTGAGTCTGTTGGAATAGAGCCAGCGCTCTATAAATGGACGATACCTTCCCCGGTAACGTCTCGGGAATGGGTACGACTTTCCAACATATTGGCGATAAAAACAATAACCAATTTAGCAAACTGAAATCCGGAGCCCGTTGATGCTGTTTATTGCGGCGCTGTTCGTCTCCTGCCTGGTCACGCTTTTGCTTGCTCGCTACGCCTGGGTACGGCGGGATGCGCCGACGGCCAGGGCTGTTGCGGTGATGATGGCAGGCGTCAGTTGGTGGACCCTGTGCTATGCCCTGGAACTGCTCCATTCTTCCGCCCCCGGGCTAGCTCCGGAGCCGGGCGCCTTGCCACTGTTCTGGTTTCGTCTGATGTTTATCGGCGTTGTGCTCTTGCCGGCATCTTTCCTGGTGTTCGTATTGCTGTACACCGGCGTAAAAGAGCGTATCAGTGCCAAGCTGATAACCTTGCTCGCAGTGGAACCTGTTCTGGTCGTCCTGGTTGCCCTGACGGACGGCACCTTCCATGACTGGTTCCTGGCAGGCTTTACCTCAGACAGCGGTCAGCCCTTCAGGGGCGGGCCGGCTTTCTGGTTGCATGCCCTCTATTCCTACGTGGTCACCCTTGCAGCCTATGTGCTGCTGATCCGCTTTATCATCCAGTCCCGGTCATACCGTAAACAGGCCGCGTTGTTGCTGTTCGGGGGGATGGTTTCTTCCCTCGCCAATATCCTGACCATATTGCGCGCCCTTCCCGAGCCTCTGCAGGGGCTGGATATCAGCCCCTTCGGGTTCCTGGTGACGGCGGTGTTGATGCTGCTGAACATCCGCAAGCAGGGCTTCCTGGATGTCATGCCCATTGCTCGCTCGCTGGTGTTTGAACATATGGCCGATGGTGTGCTGGTTGCTGATGCCCGCGGCCGCCTGGTGGACCGAAACCCCGCTGCCCGGCAGTTCTTTGAGTCAGATGGCCGCCGGCTGCTCAGGGGCGAGATGGTCGGTGAGCTGGTTCCCGGTTTACTGCAGGGGCATCAGTTCACCCCCGAACTTGAGGCCAACGGCCGCATCCTCAGCGTCCAGCGCAACCTTTTTCGCACTGGAACCGGAAAGCTGCGGGGTATTGTCTATGTCTTCCGGGACGTAACCGAACTCAAGCGGACCGAAGCCGATCTGCGGGAAAAACTTGAACGCATCGAGGAGTTGCGTAGCGCTCTCAAAGAAGAGTCCATCCGCGATCCGCTGACAGGGCTCTACAACCGACGCTGGCTGGATGAGGTGCTGGAGCGCGAAATTCCCCGGGCCTTACGGGAGCAGCGACCACTCACTTTCTGCATCATGGACCTGGACCACTTCAAGCGGGTGAACGATGACTGGGGGCACGATGTGGGCGATCGCATCCTCGTGGCCCTGGCGAAGTTGCTGCAGGACGGAAGCCGCAAGCAGGATGTAGCGGCCCGTTTCGGTGGTGAGGAATTTGTGCTCGTATTGCCGGGGATCGATCCGCAAAGTGCCCTGGAGGTGGTAGGGCGCCTCAGGAGTGCGTTCTCGGACATGGACTTCAGTCCGGGAGGGCCAGTGCGGCTGACATTCTCCGCAGGACTCGCCTGCGTCCCGGACCACGCGTCAGACCGGGAAACCCTGTTCAGGATGGCCGACCGGGCACTCTACCAGGCCAAGGAGCAAGGTCGGGACCGGGTCGTTATTGCAACTGCGGACGACGGCAACCTGGAGAGCGGGGAGTCTGCCTGAGTGCTTGCCGCGCAGACTCCCCACAGTACCGGTTAAAAAGCCGGGAACCTATACCCTGAACTGAGAGACCAGCTCCCTTAACCGCTCGCCCAGGCGTGCCAGCTCCTGGCTGGCTTCGTTGGTCTGGGTAACACCGGTGTCGCTGTTCTGGGCTGCTTCCACTATGCGTACCACGTTCTGGTTGATCTCTTCGGCCACCTGGCTTTGCTGCTCGGCGGCCGTGGCGATCTGGGTTACCTGGTCGTGGATATGTTCCACGGATTGCTCGATGGTATTGAGGGCCGAGCTGGCATGGTTGATCCGCTCTACGGTCTCCTCGGACAGTCCCTGGGATGAACGCATCCGCTCTACCGCGCTGCGGGATTCGTTAATGAAGCCCTCAATCATCTCGCGGATCTGGCCTGCGGACTCACCGCTGCGCTTGGCCAGCTGGCGCACCTCGTCGGCCACCACCGCAAAGCCACGGCCATGCTCACCGGCGCGGGCAGCTTCGATAGCGGCGTTCAGGGCCAGCAGGTTGGTCTGGTCGGTGACCTCGTGGATCACGTCCAGTACCTTCTGGATTTCATCGCTGCGGGAGGCCAGTGCTTCGATGGCTTCGGCGCTTTGCAGGATGTTCCGTGACAGCTCGTTGACCGACTGCTGGGAGCCGGCCATGGTCTGGCCACCGTCCTTCGCCAGCCGGTCTGCGTCTGCCCCGGCACTCTGGACCTCGTTAGCGTTCCTGGAGATCTGGTGGATGGTGGCTGCCATTTCGTTGATGGCCGAGGCTATCTGGTCGGTCTCGGAGCCCTGTGTCTGCACCGAGGCGCGGGTTTCTTCCGCCACCCGGCTCAGCTCTTCCGCCGCTGAGGCCACCTGGTCGGTGGTGTCTCCCACCTCGCGAATGGTGGTATGAATCTTGGCGACAAAGGCATTGAACTGGCTCCCCAGGTCGGCCAGCTCATCGTTGCCCTCGGCCGGAAGTCGGCGGGTGAGGTCACCTTCGCCCCTGGCAATATCTTCCATGGTGCGAGTGACACGATTGAGTGGAACGGTGACGCTGCGGCCCATGAATACCCCGAAAGTTACCGCCAGAATGACAATAACCAGAGTGATGGCAAAAATGCTCAGCAAAGCCCTGTCGATCTGTGCTTCGATTTCGGCGTGGGCGGCAGCAATGGTCTGGTCGACACTGGTTACATAGATGCCCGAGCCGATGACCCAGTTCCATTTCTCAAGGTGAACCGAGTAGGAAAGCTTCGGCTCAACATTGCCGCTTGCGGGATTCTTCCATTCGTAGGCATGAAAACCATCTCCGGACTTGCCGGCATCAAAGAGGTTGCGCAGCAGGGCCTTGGTTTCCGGTGTACTGTCTTTTACGTACCCCTCCGCCGACGGCTTGGGCCTGAAGGCCAGGTTGAAGGAGTCGTGGGTGTAGGCAAAGATGTAGTTGTTGTTGCCGTAGCCTATGGAACGGATGGTGTTCCGGACGCGCGTCTTGGCTTCCTCTTCACTCAGGGACGGGTTGGAGTAATCTGCTTCAATAGCGTTCCTGGCGGCCTGCACGATGTGTTTGAGGCCTTCCTTGTGGGCTTCGATCAGGTTTTCCCTGAGTCGTTCCACCTCCTGTTCGCCACTCTGTTTAAGCTGGCTCGCGGTAATCCAGGCGATCACGCCGGCGGTAACCAGCACCGGTACCAGCACCGCAATCAGCAGACGTGAACGGATGCGCAGTCGCTCCATCAGTTTCATGGTAAAACTCCAGACAATCGGAAAAGACATCGGGTCAAGACAGGTTGGTTGCGAATTATCCGGATGTGCGGAAGGAATGCCGTTCCGAAATGTAACCGGGCTTTCGTCATGCCCTTATTAACGGCTGCTGTGGTCACAGCTTGAGGGCACCGTCGGGGAGCGCCTGGTACCTGAAGCAGAAATGTAAAAAACCGTTAAATCAGTGTGACCTTTCACCAAAGATTGAGTGGCCATTCACGACCTGCCGGTCCCGGGGTGGCAAGCTCCCGGTAAATAGTAAAGAATGAGACGAAATTCCATAATGCCCAGAAGATCCACGCGGCAGGCATTCCGACTTCCGGAGTCTTGCCAGGCAGTCAAAACAATAAGATGGTCGGCCCCGATGTACGAGACTATGCAAAAAAAACTGATCCCCGCCCTGTGTATTTCACTGCTGGTCCTCACCAGTGCGTCATTCACCCAGGCTGCCGTATCCCAGGCCGAGGCGAACCGGCTGGGCAATAGCCTGACGCCGTTCGGTGCAGTTCGTTCCGGTAACTCGGCAGGTACCATTCCTCGCTGGACGGGTGGCGACACCACCAGGCCGGATGGTTACGAGGGCACGGGGGACCACCACGTTAACCCTTATCCTGACGATAAGCCCCGGTACGAAGTGACCGCCGGAAATATGGCTGAATATCGTGACGTGCTGGCGGATGGTGTCGTGGCAATGATGAAAGCCTATCCGGAAACTTTCCGGCTCAGGGTCTTCCCCACCCGGCGTACCCATACAGCGCCGGACCACATCGCAGAAAACACCCGCAAGAACGCCGTGAGAGCAAGCCTGATCGATGGCGGTAACGGCGTGCAGAATGCCTTTGGCGGACATCCATTCCCGATACTTCACGGTACCAGCGAAGAGAAGGCCATGCAGGCCATGTGGAATCACCTTACCCGTTGGCGGGGGCGCTGGGCCGAGCGTGAGTACACCGAAGTCGTCGTGGTGAACGGTCAGTACCGTGGCGTCACCATGCGCCAGGAGGTCTTCTTCAACTGGAACATGGAAGGCGGCTCTCCGGAAGACCTGGACAACATCGTCAACTACTACCTGTCCACGGTTATTGCACCCGAGCAGTATGCCGGCGGCGGTATCCTGGTGCATGAGACGCTCGACCAGGTAAAAGAACCCCGTAAGGCCTGGGGATTCAGCGCTGGTGAAGTCCGCCGTGCCCCCAGCCTTGGTTACGATGCCCCCATCGCCTCCGCGGGCAATCTGCGCACGGTGGATGACACGGATACCTTCAATGGCGCCCTCGACCGGTACAACTGGGAATACAAGGGGCTGAAGGAAATGCTGATCCCCTACAACAATTTCGAGATCACCAGCGACAAGTACACCTACGATGACGTGCTGGACAAGCAACACCTTAACTCTGACCTGATGCGTTGGGAGTTGCACCGTGTTCACGTGGTGGAAGCAAATCTGCGGGAGGATGCCCGCCACCTATACCACAAGCGGGTGTTCTACATTGACGAGGACAGCTGGAACATAGCGCTGGTTGACCAGTACGACGATCAGGGCAACCTGTATCGGGTTACTATGGCGATGCTTAAGAACTTCTATGATATGCCGGGCGTGTGGGCAGACCTTGAGGTTTACCATGACCTGTCGAAAGGCATCTACCATGCCACTGGCCTGATCAATGAGTCGGAAGGTACCCGTACCTTCAAGAACGAATTCCCCGGCAAACGCTACTTCTCACCCTTTACCCTGCGACGTCGTCTTTCCGACTACTGAGACGATTCATGAAAGTGTGTCACATGGAAGTGACACGACACACCTTTCTTTCCCATAGTTCTTCCCCGGGGCGCCAGACAGGTATCCCCAGCTGCCCTTAATCTGTGTACAGGTTTTCGACGGGTTGGTCCTTGGATCTGCCTTGCCGAAAACGCCTCTGGCGTCCCGCTATGAAGCCCGCCGGATAACGACAACAACAGACAAGGCAGAACAACCATGAATGTCCTTCCGCATCACCATTTCTGGCGCATGTCGATGACAACCGTGCTGGCGGCCACCCTGCTGGCTGGCTGTGGCGGCTCGTCCTCGGACTCTGACGATGATGCCAGCGCTGAATTGCCGTCCAATGTGCGCCAGACCCAGCTGGGCCAGGTAGAGGGCACTGAGCTGGACGGCGTGCTTGCATTCAGGGGTATCCCTTACGCGAAACCACCGGTAGGAGAGCTGCGATTTGCACCACCCAGGCCAGCCGAGGGCTGGGAAGGTGTGCTTGATGCCAGTGAGTTCGGTAGCAGTTGCCCTCAGAGCGGCAGCGCATTTAATGGTTTTACCGACAGCCTGGAAGAGGACTGTCTCTTACTGAACGTGTACACACCCACCGAGGGAGAGGATCATCCGGTCATGGTCTGGATCCATGGTGGTGCCTTTATCACCGGCTCCGGAGGAGCATCCTATGAACCGTCCCGGCTGGTGGAGCAGGGTGTCGTCGTGGTGACCATGAACTACCGGCTGGGAGTGCTGGGTTTCCTGCCGGCGGCGGGGTTGCCGGAAGGTAACGGCCAGTTCGGCCTGCTGGATCAGCAACTGGCATTAAAGTGGGTTCAGGAAAATGTTGATGCCTTCGGTGGTGATGCCGGTAACGTCACCATCTTCGGTGAGTCAGCCGGTGGTCACAGCGTGTTGTCACAACTGGTTTCAGCAGGGGCTGGTACTGGTTCTGAAGGACTGTTTCACAAGGCCATTGTGCAAAGTGGGGCCTACCAGCCTACCCAGATCCCTCAGGAGTATGGCGAGGCCTTCATCGGTGCGCCGGTCGTTGCAGCGCTGGGCTGCACTGATGCCGCCGACGTCGCCGCGTGTCTGCGTGACGAAGCAGTGACCACTGCCGGGATCCTCGAAGTGCAGGGGGACATGTGGTTCAACCCAACCTGGGGGCAGGGGATGCTGCCTTACTCCATTCAGTCAGCATTGAGCCAGGTCGGGGGCGCGTCCTTCCCGCAAGGCATCCCTGTAATGACCGGCAACAACCTCAATGAGGGACGGTTGTTCCTGGCGCTGGACGAGATTTCAGCGGTACTGGCGGGCGCACCGGACCCGGTGGATACACCGGAAGAGTACGAGGCTGAAGTCGGCATTCTGCTCGCGTCTGATCCCAGGGAAATCGATGCTGGCCAGGTTGCGGCTGACTACCTGGTTGCCGATGGCAGTGGGCCTCTCAGCACACCGGTAGTCACTGATCCCGATGATCCCGACCGGTTCAGCCTGGCGCTGGCGTCCATCCAGACATCCTGGCGCTTTGCCTGCAATCAGTTGGACCAGGCCGAAAGCCTGGCGGACCAGGACGTTCCAACCTATGGCTACTGGTTCACCGATCAAGAGGCACCCAGCCTGTTTGGTCCTGAACTAACGCCGATGCTGAGCTTTGACCTGGGCGCCGCCCATGCGCTGGAAATCCAGTATGTGCTCAACAGTGAAGCGACAATGCAAGCCCGTGGCGCCAACGATCAGCAGCTTGCGCTGTCGGAGCGGATGATCGACCACTGGGTGCAGTTTGCTCGCTATGGCGACCCCAGCTCTGCGGATGGCACCGCAGCCTGGCCGGACTTCGGCACCGGAAAACAGCTCATGGAGCTGTCGCCAAATACGCCGGCATCGGAAGCCCTGATAGCTGTAGACGTGGCGGCGGATGTCCACAACTGTGCCTATTGGGCGGATCCTCCTCTGGCAACGGACGGGACCTGATAACAGGTCAGCCAGGGGTGTGGCAGGGTGGCGTCTCATGGGTTCCTGCACTGAATCGCCACCGCCTTTGTAAATCCCTTTTCCCTGATGAATAATGGAACGCCATTTCGATAAACAACACTGATATTCATCAGGGGAGTTCCATGAAGACAAGAATCACTGAACTGTTTGGTATCGAGCACCCGATCATCCAGGGTGGTATGCACTGGGTTGGTTATGCAGAGCTGGCAGCCGCCGTTTCCAACGCGGGCGGCCTGGGCATTATCACTGCGCTGACCCAGCCCACCCCGGAAGACCTGGCGAAGGAAATCGCCCGCTGCAAGGAGATGACCGACAAGCCCTTCGGCGTGAACCTAACCTTCCTGCCGTCGTTCCAGGAACCCCCCTATCCCGAGTACATCCAGGCGATTATCGACGGTGGTGTAAAGGTCGTTGAAACCGCCGGTCGCAGCCCGGAGAAGTACATGCCGGCCCTCAAGGAAGCCGGTATCAAGGTGATTCACAAGTGCACCTCGGTGCGCCATGCCCTCAAGGCCCAGAAGATCGGTTGCGACGCTGTCAGCGTCGATGGCTTTGAATGTGGCGGTCACCCGGGTGAGGATGACGTTCCCAACTTCATCCTGCTGCCCCGGGCGGCCGAGGAGCTGGATATCCCGTTTGTGGCATCCGGTGGTATGGCTGACGGACGTAGCCTGGTGGCGGCCATGGCCCTGGGCGCGGACGGCATGAATATGGGTACCCGCTTCCTGGCTACCAAGGATGCCCCGGTCCATGACACGGTAAAGCAGACCATCGTGGAAGCCGACGAGCTCCAGACCCGGCTGGTGATGCGCCCGCTGCGCAATACCGAACGGGTGATGAAGAACGCCGCGGTGGATGAGATCCTGCGGATCGAGAAAGAGAAGGGCGCAGACACCCAGATCGACGACATCCGTCACCTGGTCACCGGTGCCAAGGGCAAGATGGTGCTGCACGAGGGCAAGATGGACGAGGCCGCCTGGAGTTGCGGCATGGTGGCCGGACTGATCCACGATGTGCCATCCTGTGAAGAGCTGATCAACCGCATCATGGGCGAGGCGGAAAGCATCATTCGTGATCGCCTGATGGGCGCTCTCTGAGGAGACACAACCATGGCAGAACTGAACCTTCTTACTGATGGTGGCAGTTTCTTCGAAGGCCCCCGCTGGCGCGATGACCGCTGGTGGGTGTCCGACTTCTACCGCCACGGTGTTTACACGGTTACCACCGACGGCCTGGTGGAAAAGGTACTGGATGCGCCGGAGCAGTCATCCGGTCTGGGTTGGTTGCCGGACGGTTCCCTGGTTTACGTGTCGATGGTGGATCGCAAGGTCATGCGTCGTTCACCCGAGGGTGAGACCAGCGTGTATGCTGACCTGTCAGGCTACGCAACAGGGCATGTAAATGACCTGGTGGCAGCCAATGACGGCAATGTCTGGGTGGGCAACTTCGGCTTCGACCTGATGGAAGGAGCCGACCTGCAGCCGGCCAAGCTCATGCGTATTGACCCGGAAGGCAAGCTCAGTGTCGCGGCGGAAGACCTGTACTTCCCCAACGGCATGGTGATTACACCGGACCAGAAAACCCTGGTGGTGGGCGAAACCTTCGGCAACCGCATGACCGCTTTCACCATCGCGGACGACGGCGAACTCTATGACCGCCGGGACTGGGCCGAGTTCGGCCCGAGGCCAGCGCCCGGCCCCCGTGCCGATATGCTGAAACAGCTCAGCATCGGCCCCGACGGCTGCTGTCTGGACGCTGAAGGGCAGATCTGGATTGCCGATGCCTTCAACCAGCGCTGTATCCGCGTGGCTGAAGGCGGCGAGATCACCGACGAGATCAAGGCCCCGGAAGGCCAGGGCGTGTTCGCCTGCATGCTGGGTGATACCGATGGCCGCACCTTGCTGATGTGCTGTGCGCCGGACTCCTCCGCGAAACGTCGCAAACAGGCCAACGAGGCCACCCTGTACACCGCCCGGGTGGCGGTTCCTCACGCTGGAAACCCCTGACCTGTCATTCAGGTGCCAGGTTCCCGGGCTGCAACGGCCCGGGAGCCGGTTTTCGGCCTTCCCCTATGCACTATCCAGTGCGCTCGTTCGTATACCTTCCCAGACTTCTCCACGCCAGCCGGCGTGGCATTCACTCGAGGGGAACCCATTGGGCCGTTACCCCTCAAAGCCTGAAAGGCCGCTTGAATCCCCTGGTGCTGCCAGGGCACGGCGGTTTGTTGACCGATGTGGCAAAGGGGATGGTGTTTTGAAAAAACGAACAGGATGGATGGCGCTGTTAATCACAGGTGCGTTGGGCCTGTGGGCGGTGGCCGTCGCCCAGAATGAGCCCGAGCAGTCCGCCTACGCACCGGAAAAACCGGGTCTCGCCGTAGCGACCTTTGCCGGCGGCTGCTTCTGGTGTGTGGAAGCAGGGTTCGAAAAGATTCCAGGTGTGGTCGAAGCAGTCTCCGGGTACGCCGGGGGGGATGAGCCTTCACCCACCTATGAGCAGGTGTCCTCAGGCCGTACCGGTCATACCGAGGCAGTCCAGGTGTATTACGATCCGGAAGAGATCACCTACGAGGGCCTGGTGGAAGGTTTCTGGCGCTTTATGGATCCAACGGATGCCAACGGCCAGTTCGTGGACCGGGGGCAGCAGTACCGCCCGGCA
>Ga0098066_1000047_pt1 | contig 47338 bp, 36 predicted proteins | sample 25BtaG_FD_76332 | JGI IMG/M metagenome (GOLD analysis project Ga0098066, IMG submission 76332) | Marine viral communities from Cariaco Basin, Caribbean Sea - 25B_WHOI_OMZ_CsCl | ecosystem: Environmental > Aquatic > Marine > Oceanic | place: Caribbean Sea: Cariaco Basin | collected 2014-11-08
CGGGGCAGGCAATCGCCAGGGGAATCCCCGGCAGGCCACCGCCGGCGCCCACGTCCAGTACCTGGTCCGCGCTGAGGAAGGGCACCAGGGTCAGGCTGTCGAGCAATTGCCGGGGCACCATCTGGCGGGGCTCCCGCACAGCAGTGAGATTATACGCCCGGTTCCATTTGTTCAGCAGCGCCAGAAAGGCCAGCAGTTGTTGTTGCTGGCCTGTGGACAAGTCCAGTTCCATGGCGGCCAGTCCATCGGACAATTGCCGCTGCCATAATGCCTCGCTCATGCCGGCCCTCCGTCAGGCCGACTGCTTGCGGAGCAGGTCCCGCTTTTTCAGGTGCACCAGCAACTGGGAGACCGCGGCCGGGGTTACGCCCTGGATGCGGGAGGCCTGGGCGATGGTTTCCGGGCGCACGTCCTTGAGTTTCTGGCGGATCTCATTGGACAGGCCGCCCACAGCATCAAAGTCAAAGTCATCCGGCAGGCGGGTTTCCTCGTTCCGACGCAGGCGCTCGATCTCATCCTCCTGCCGGGAAATATAGCCTTCATACTTGATCTCAATCTCCACCTGCTGCTCAACGTCATCGGCGCCGGCACGCTGACCGCCGATCTCGGCGATCTCGCTATAGCTGATCTCCGGCCGACGCAGCAGCTCCGCCAGGGTATTGTCCCGGTTCATTGGCTGCTTCAGGTAGCCATCAGCGATCGATGACTGATCCGTGTCCGGATGGATACGGGTGGTTTCCAGGCGCTGGCGCTCAATGGCGATGGCCTCCCGTTTTTCATTGAAGCGCGACCAGCGCGCCTCATCCACCAGGCCCAGGTGATAACCGGCTTCGGTCAGTCGCAGGTCGGCGTTGTCTTCGCGCAGGATCAGACGGTATTCCGCGCGGCTGGTGAACATGCGATAAGGTTCGGAGGTGCCCATGGTGATCAGGTCATCCACCAGTACGCCGATATAGGCTTCGTCCCGGCGTGGATACCAGGGTTCCTTGTCCTGGGCCTGGAGGGAAGCATTCAGACCCGCGAGCAGGCCCTGGGCGCCAGCCTCTTCATAGCCGGTGGTGCCGTTGATCTGGCCGGCGAAGAACAGGCCGCCAATAAACTTGGTCTCCAGGGTATGACGCAGATCCTGGGGATTCAGGTAATCATACTCAATCGCATAACCCGGACGGGTAATATGGGCGTTCTCGAAACCCGGGATCGAACGCACCGCCGCAATCTGGATATCAAACGGCAGGCTGGTGGAGATACCGTTGGGATAGAGCTCGTGGGTATTCAGCCCCTCCGGCTCCACGAAGATCTGGTGGGAGTCCTTGTCTGCAAACCGATTCACCTTGTCCTCGATGGAGGGACAGTACCGGGGACCCACGCCTTCGATCTCACCGGCAAACATGGGCGAGCGGTCAAAGCCACTGCGGATGATGTCATGGGTTTCGGCAGTGGTGCGGGTGACGTAGCAGCATACCTGACGGGGATGCTGGTCCCGGGAGCCCATAAAGGACATCACCGGCGTCGGGTTGTCACCCCACTGTTCGTCCATCACGGAGAAATCCACCGTGCGGGCGTCAATGCGGGGCGGGGTGCCGGTTTTCAGGCGGCCGACGTTAAAGGGCAGCTCCCGTAAACGTTTTGCCAGCGCATTGGCGGGCGCATCGCCGGCACGACCGCCGGCATGGTTCTGCATGCCGATGTGGATAACGCCACCCAGGAAGGTACCGGTGGTGAGCACAACGGTTTTTGCATTGAAGCGAATGCCGGTGTTGGTAACCACCCCGGTCACCCGGTCGTTTTCCACCACCAGGTCATCGGCAGCCTGCTGGAACAGCATCAGGTTGGGCTGGTTCTCCAGGATCTCACGGATTGCCGCCTTGTACAGCACCCGGTCAGCCTGGGCGCGGGTGGCACGCACCGCCGGTCCCTTGCGGCTGTTAAGTACACGGAACTGTATGCCGGCGTGGTCCGTCGCCTTCGCCATGGCGCCGCCGAGGGCGTCGATTTCCTTGACCAGGTGGCTCTTGCCGATGCCACCAATGGCCGGGTTGCAGGACATCTGGCCCAGGGTCTCGATGTTATGGGTCAGCAGCAGTGTCTGCGAGCCCATGCGGGCCGCGGCCAGGGCGGCCTCGGTACCGGCATGGCCACCACCAATGACAATGACGTCGAAACGGGTCGGAAAATCCACAGAATCACCTCGAAAGCGGGGAAAAAATCAGCAGGGCAGTATACCTGCAAGTGCAATGGCTTTGCAGTGTCAGTGGGTAAATTTTAACCAGACAGGACGGGATTGTAGAGGGCGGCTTGGTTGAGGTACGGGAATTTACCTAATTATCCCGGTAATTCATGGGCTTGAAAAAAACTGTTCACAAAACTTTTCAAGAGAGTTATCCACAGAACGACAAGCTCAAAAATGGAACTTTTAAACCTCTTATTTATTGTTTTTAAAGATAAAATTTGAATTTATCAAAAGTTCATTCCCAGATTATCCATGATTTTATCCACAGAATTCCGGGTTAATTGAGACAAGAACCCACCGACACGTCAAAGTACCGCACATCCAGCCCGAAGATGAGCAAGATATGCCATGATGTCATTCGATGGGCCGTTCCAGGCTCTGGGCAGCTGAAAAGGCGCCATTACCGCCAGACCGTTCCGCTTGTTCCTCCTGCTCCAGCTCCCTCTCAACCGCGTTAGCCGACTTGGCAAACCGGGCAAGCAGGTCATACAGCACGGGAATCAGGAACAGGGTCAGGGTAGTGGCAAACACCAGGCCACCAAGGATCACCATACCAATAGCGGCGCGACTCTCTGCACCGGCGCCGGTCGCGATCACCAGGGGCACCGCACCAAACACCGTGGATATGGTGGTCATCAGCACTGGCCGGAAGCGCAGAATCGAGCCTTCCAGGATTGCATCCCGCACGTTATAGCCCTGATCCCGCAACTGGTTGGCGAACTCCACCATCAGAATCCCGTTCTTGGCCATCAGGCCCAGCAGCATCACGATGCCGATCTGGCTGTAGATGTTCAGGCTGATGCCTGACCAGTACAGGGCCATCAACGCGCCGGTGACCGCAAGGGGTACCGTGAGCATGATGATCAGGGGGTGAATCCAGCTTTCAAACTGGGCCGCGAGCACCAGGAAGACGATGATGAACGCCAGGCCAAAGGTCAGGTAGATAGCATTGGAGGACTCCTGGAACTCCTGGCTCAGCCCCTTGTAACTGATCCGGGCTTCCGGGGGCAGGTTGTCAGCTGCCAGGTTGTTCAGGTAATTCAGGGCGCTGCCCAGGTCGTAGCCATCCGCCAACGAGGCGCTGATGACCACCGCCGGCAAGCGATCAATCCGGCGCAGATCCGGGTTGGCGCCGATCTCCTCCATATTTACCAGGGCTGCCAGGGGGATGAGGTCGCCACCCTCCCTCGGCCGCATAAAAATCTGGCTCAGGTCGGACGGTGTCGCCCGGTCCGCATCCGTAGCCTGGACGATCACATCGTATTCCTGTCCCCGGTCCAGGTAGGTCGTCACCTGGCGTGACGCCAGCATGGTCTGCAGGGTCAGGCCCACATCCTCCACGGTGATATCCAGGTCCGCTGCCCGTTCACGGTCAATGGTGACTCGCAGTTCCGGACGGGTCAGCTCGAAATCGGTATCAACGTTGAGAAGCCGGGGGTTTTCCTTCGCCTTGCTGACGATTTCCTCACTCCATTGCTGGACTGCATCATAGTCGGGCCCCGCTACCACGAACTCTACCGGCTGGTTAAACCCCCGTTGGCCAAGACCCGGCGGATTGACCGCAATTACCCGCACCCCGGAAATATCGGACAGCTTGTTACGGATCTCGCTGGTGATCTGCTGCTGCTTTACATCCCGCTGGTCCCATTCCTCCAGGCCCATGATCATGAAAGCATTGTCCTCTTCATCCCGGAAACCGACGATGGACAGCAACCGGTTGGCAATGCCTTCGTCCAGGTAGGGCAGCAGTCTCTCTTCCGCCTGGCGAACGTAGTGGTCAGTGTACTCGACCGTCGACCCCCGGGGTGCGTCGGTCGGCATGATAATCACACCACGATCCTCAATAGGTGCCAGCTCCTGGGGCAGCTTCGGGAAAACCACAACGGCCACGACCAGACCGGCAAGGCCCAGGCCGATGATCAGCCCGGGCTGGCGCAGGGAAAAACGCAGCAGCCGGGAATATCCGTTTGTCAGGCCGTTGAGGACCTTCTCGCTTGCCGCCCACAGCCGATGGCCTTCAGCGGATTCCGGGCTGTGCCGCAACCACTTGGAGCAAAGCATGGGGGCCAGGGTCAGCGCGACGAAGCTGGAGAAGACCACCGCTGCGGCCAGGGTGAAACCGAACTCGGCAAACAGGCGGCCGATGTTGCCGCCCATGAAGGATATGGGGATAAACACCGCTACCAGGGTCAGCGTGGTTGCGATGATGGCAAAGGCCACCTGCTTGGCGCCACGGAACGATGCCAGTAATGGCGGCTCACCGTTGTCGATGCGACGCTGGATGTTCTCCAGCATGACGATGGCATCATCCACCACCAGGCCGATGGCCAGGATAATGGCCAGCAGGGTGAGCACGTTGATGGAGAAGCCCAGGAAACCCAGCCCGATAAAGGCGCCAATAACGGCTACCGGTATGGTCACCGCGGGAATCAGCGTGGCCCGCCAGGAACGAAGGAACAGGAAAATCACCAGGATCACCAGGGACACCGCAATGGCCAGGGTGGTGATGACCTCCCGGATGGATGCCCGGATAAAAATGGACTCGTCGTAGCTCTCGGCGATGGTTACCTCCGGCGGCAGGGTTTCCCGGATATTCACCAGTTCTTTCCGCACGGCATCGGAGACGGCCACGGTATTGGCCTTGGACTGGCGAATAACGCCCATGCCTATGGCGGTTTCACCGTTCGCCCGCAGGCGACTGACATCCGACTCCACGCCCATCTGCACGTTAGCCACTTCACCCAGCCGTATCAGGTCGTTGTTATCACGGCGCACGACCAGGTTACGGAACTGTTCCACGTCACTGAGGCGTCCCTCGGCACGTACCGTAAAGTTACGGGTGGACGAGTCCACCGACCCCGCCGGTAACTCCACATTATTGGCCCGCAAGGCCCGCTCCACCTCCGCCACGGTAATATTCCGCGCGGCGAGCCGGTCCCTGTCCAGCCATACCCGTATGGCATATCGGCGTTCACCCCCGATACGCACATCGGCCACGCCATCAAGCACTGACAGGCGGTCGACCAAAACCCGGTCCGCGAAGTCACTCAGCTCGGCGCTGTCCCAGACTTGACTGCGCAGGGTTATCCACATCATGGGCCGGGCATCGGAATCGGCCTTCTGGACGACCGGGGCGTCGGCTTCTTCCGGTAGTTGATCCGCAATACGGGATACGGCATCACGTACGTCGTTGGCGGCGATGTCCACATCCCGGGAGATGTTGAACTCAATACTGGTGCGGGATTCACCCTGTTCGGTGGAGGACTCGATTGAACGAATGCCTTCGATGCCACTGATCGCACCTTCTACGATCTGGGTAATCTGGGTATCCACCACTTCCGCAGCCGCGCCGGTGTAATCGGTAGATATGGAGACGATCGGAGGGTCGATGTCGGGGTATTCCCGCACCGGCAGATCCAGCAGGGCAGCAACCCCGAACACCACGATCAGCAGGCTGAGTACCGTGGCAAAGACCGGTCGCTTGATGGACACATCGGACAGCACCATGGATCAGGACTCCATGGCCTGGAAACGGTTATCCGGTATGGCGTTGCCTTCATCCTTGATTTCCACCCGGTCGCCGCTGCTGAGGCGATCCTGGCCGGTAATAATCACCCGGTCACTATCGCTGATACCACTGACCACTTCCACCAGTCCTGGCATGCGCGAGCCCAGTGTTACCCGGGTACGCTGGGCTACGCCGTCTTCGGCGAGAAACACGTACTTGTCGTCACCCCGAATCAGCACCGCCTGTTCCGGAATGACCAACGCTTCGCGCTCGCGCAGGGTCAGGCTTGCGGACATGAACTGGCCGGGGCGTAACCGGCCTTCCGGGTTATCAATCAGAGCCCGCACTGGCAGGGACCGGCTCAGTTCACTGATGCGGGTGCCCAGCTCCACGAGCTCGCCATGGAATATCTCCTCCGGCCACGCCGGGGAGTTACCGCGGACCACCTGGCCCAGGGACACCTGCCCCAGGAAGCGTTCCGGTACCGAGAAGGTGAGCTCCATCTGATCCGTTGCATCCAGCGTAGTGATGGCGGTACCGGGCGTCACATAGGCGCCCACGCTCAGGTCCGATAGACCCAGCACGCCACTGAAGGGAGCGACAATCCGGTGGTTCTCCAGGCGCACACGGGCAGCCTCCCGCTCGGCGAGGGCCACGTCCACCGCGGTACGCAACTCGTCCACCTGGGACTGGGAAATACTGTTGTTGGAACGTAGCCGGTTGGCACGCTCGAACTGGCGACGGGCGTCGGCCAGCTGTGATTCGATAACACGAAGGTCCGCCGTAGCCTGGCGATCATCGAGTTGCAGCAGCAGCTCGCCCTTGTCCACACGCTGGCCGGCCGCCAGGTTGTGTTTCACCACGCGGCCGCTGACTTCGGTGGTGAGTTCCACTGCCTCCAGTGCCTGCAGGCTGCCCACTGCGCTGACCTGGTCACGGACCATATCCCGTTCCGGCGATACCACATTCACGGCACTGGCGGAGGACTGGGTACTTTCTTCGGCACCCGTCCCGGAGTCCATGGAGCGCCAGATCCAGGCGCCACCCACTGCAATTGCCACCAGCACGATGGCGGTCAGCCACTGTTTCCACATAGGAACGACTACCTGTTTACATCAGTTTCAGTTGTTATCGGTATCACCGGTGCGCCTGATGACCAGCACGACTTCTCCCACCGGTATGCCCCACTTACTCATGGCGGTCTCATTGATCAGGGTGTCCGGTGTCACCAGGTACATCCAGTCATCCATGCGTACATCAATGGTGCCGTCTCCGTATGGTACCCGCAGGACATAATTCATGTTGAGGGCGTTGCCACGCCAGGTCATGAAGCCCGGCTCCACAACGTCCCCGGCCTCTGCACGGTAACCACCGTCTTCCGGGGTGAGGGTCCAGACCCGGGTATCTACCTCGCCGTCGTCGAACCGGAACACTTCGTCCAGGGTACCGACGCCAGCGTCGTCCCAGCTGGCCTGGATGTCCGCATCAAAGGTACGAATGACCGCACCCGAGAAGTCCTTGACCACTCCCCGGGCGATCAGCGATCCCCGGAAAAACTGATCCGGAACCAGCTCAGGTGCACGATTGCTGTAGTCGTCAATGGACGGACTGGCGCAACCGGCAAGAATGAGTACCGTCAAAAATACCCAGATACGGTGACCGAAACCACCACTACGTTTCGCAAAAACAGGGGTTTGCATAACCTTTACACTCCAACCGGCTGATTGCGAAGACATACGACCGGCACCGGTTGCCGGTTCTGTCGTGACTAACGGCCCTTGAAATTGCGAATCACCACCCATAGGTACGAGAAGCCATCCCGGCACATCTGCAACTTTTTATTTTTAAAGGATTTTAATCGTATTCATTGCGTGAGTTGAGTAATCGAGTCCTACTGGAAGGAGGTTCGAATATGGACACTCGTTCTCAAGATCTATATCCCAGTCGCCTTGAACGCCCAACCCCGTCATTTGACCGCCTTGACCCGGTGGTGCACAGCGCCGGCGCCGACCGGACCCACGGCCCCCTGAGTGAAACCGACCTGGCCCGGTACGAGCGGGACGGCTTTCTCGCCTTCCCGAACTTCCTCGACCAGGAAACCGTCGCCCGGTTCCGCCAGGACCTGCGGGACTACGAAAATGATCCCGACATCCTGCGTGCGGAAGGCACCATCACCGAACCCGGCAAGCAGGAAATCCGGTCTGTTTTTGGTGTGCACGAGTTATCCGAGCGCTTTGATCGGCTCACTCGGGACCCCGAGATCCTGGACATGGTGCACCAGTTGCTGGGCAGTGAGGCCTACATTCACCAGTCCCGGATCAACTTCAAGCCAGGTTTCCATGGCAAGGGCTTTGACTGGCATTCGGATTTCGAAACCTGGCATTCGGAGGACGGTATGCCTCGTATGCGTGCGGTCAGTTTCTCCATTGCCCTGACCGACAACACGCCCTTCAATGGTCCGCTAATGCTGATCCCCGGCTCCCACAAGAAGTTCGTCCCCTGCGTCGGTCGCACTCCGGAGGACAACTACCAGCATTCCCTGAAAAAACAGGAACTGGGTGTACCCAACGACCGGGACCTGGCGAAGATGGCAGATGCCGGTGGCATCAAGGCACCCACTGGCCCTGCCGGCTCGCTGATCATTTTCGAGTGCAACACGCTCCATGCCTCCAACGCCAATATGTCACCCTGGCCGCGGAGTAACCTGTTCTTCGTGTTCAACAGTGTGGAGAACCAGCTGGTGGAGCCATTCTGTGGCAACAAGCCGCGTCCGGACTTCCTGGGGAACCGCACCAATACCCGCGCGCTGCAGCCGGTGCGCGAGGACGTGCGCCGAACCGGCTGAATACCCGGGCCACCACACGCCCGTAAACGCAGAAAGGGGAAGCCCGCAGGCTTCCCCTTTCTGTTTCTTTCACTGCCTTTAATTAAGGGCCGACATGGGTGCCGGCCGCGGCGTTTCGTTAGTGCTCGGCGGCAGTTCCGGATAACGGACTTCCGGGATATCACCGGTCAGCGTTTTCAGGAACGCGACGATGGACTGTACTTCGTCATCACTCAACTCCGTACCAAGCTGGGCAGTCCCCATCACGGCCACCGCTTCTTCCAGGCTCCAGACTGCGCCGGAATGGAAGTAAGGGGCGGTCAGCTCGATGTTCCGCAAGGCGCAGCACGGAAAACATATTCGTCAGAGGCCGTTTCGGTGACTGCGAACCGACCCTTGTCCCCTTCCGGCAGGATTTCTGCACCCGGGCGGGTAACAAGCCCGAACGGGTAGTAACCTTCACCTCCGAAGTTGACCCCGCCATGACAGGCGGCACAGCCCTTGTCCATGAAAAGGGCCAGACCCTCCTGCTCTTCCTCGTTGAGCGCGCTGTCATTGCCCCTCAGGAACTGGTCAAACTCTGCGTCTGGTGTGATAAGCGTAGCTTCAAATGCTTCAATGGCAGTGGCCATATTGTCAAAGGTCACCGGATTTTCCTCACCCGGGAAGGCATCTTTGAAACGCTCGACATACTCTGGCATTGATGACAGCGTTGCTACCACACGTTCCGGGGTACTGCTCATTTCCACACCGGCCTGAACCGGGCCCTTGGCCTGTTCAGCCAGATCAGCGGCACGGCCGTCCCAGAACTGGGCACTGTTGAACACCGCATTAAACACGGTGGGAGAGTTACGTGGCCCTTTCTGCCAGCCGTGACCAATGGAGGTCGGCAGGTAGTCATGGCCGCCCATACCCACGTTATGACAGGTGTTACAGCTGATCAGGTGGCTGGAGGACAGGCGCGGTTCAAAGAACAGCATCTTGCCCAGCTCAACCTTGGCAGCAGTGAGTTCGTTGCCGTCAATGACAGGTGGATATTTGGGTACGGCACTGAACATGGTCGACGCACGGTCTCTCAATTCACTGTTAGCCAGGGCAGCCTGGGCCCCGGTCATGAGTCCCGCGGTCAGCATTATAGCGGTGGATAGTTTCATTGCAGCTCTCCCTCTTCCCGGAGCATTACCAAGGTTTCATAAACATAGTAGCAATGCCCCGGGTTCTCCAGAACGGGATTCAACCCGTATCGACGGGAAAATTGACTTAACACAAAAAAGGGGCTGCCAAGCCCCTTAATCGAACCGTTTTAGTCAGTTACCACTATTGCTGATCACGAAAACGCTGGATAAACGCGTCAGATTCGGCAATGGCGTCTTCCATCTCCCGGATCAGGGAGTCCACATCTTGCCGGATCCGGCCGAGCTCACTCTCCAGCGCAGCAATGGCCTGGGCATTGAGGTTATGCTTGAGGAAAAGCATCTGATCCTCGAATGCCTGCAACACCGGCTCCATCCGGTCTTCAGCATCGTGCATCCGGGCCATCAACTGATCGTAGTGGCGGCGGGTTTCCACAAGTTTCTGTTCGCTGGAACGACGCAGGGACTGGCTTTCGTAACGACCCAGTTCATCCTCCCACTCTTCAAACAGGGCCCCTGCAACATCTTCCACCGAATCAATACGGTCGCGTACCTCCTCAGCTGCGGCTTTGCTGTCTTCATAAGCATCCCGCACTTCCTCATACTTCTCCTTCAGGGGTGTATCCGGTGTATCCACCACACTCTGAAACCGTTCCAGGGATGAACGGAACGTCTCCTGCGCCTCGTCCTGCGAATCCCGGGCATTCTCGACCCGGTCCACCAGTATGTCTCGTTTCTCAAAGCCCAGTTTTTCCATGGTGTTGTAATACACGGTACTGCAACCGGTCAGGGCAAGCAGCAAGCACAGCGCCAGCGTGGGACGAATTGAACCAAGGACGGTACTTGAACGGAAAGGGATGAACGCCGCTGGGAACATGAACGGACTCCAGTAGGGGGATATGTCCAGCTATGCTAGCGTGCCCGGGCATGGAGGGGAAACATGGAACACTGAAACAAAAAAGGGGTAGCCCGAAGGCCGCCCCCTTTGCTCTGCATCTTTGGTCTCAGGTTGCCTGGAACCCTCAGAAACCCACCGTTGCTGACAGCCATAGCCTGCGGCCGTCTTCAATCGTACCGTCAATCGAACGGCCAGACTGAATGTAGCTGGAAACGAAGGCCTCCTCCCCGTTCCCGTTGAGGTAGCGCTCGCCTTCCGTAAAGTCCTTGTCAAACAGATTGTAGATGGCTGCATTCAACGTAATATTCTCGGCTGCCTGGTAGGAGCCCCCCAGGTGGAATACGGAATAGCCTTTCAGATCGCCAACCTGATCGTCGATCAGCTTGTTTGCCGGGGACAGGTTCTCGTACTTGTCGGTAAAACGCTCACGCTTGCTGCGGTATTCCCCCTTGAACCACAGATCCAGAGCGGGGGTCGCCTGCCAGTTAATGGCAGCATTCACCAGGTGTTCCGGAGTATTGGTCAAGGGGGCGCCCTTGTTCTCTCCGCTCTTCTGTTCACTATCAGTGAATGTGTAGTTACCGGACACGCTCCACTCGGGCGCAAATTGCCAGCTGCTACCCAGTTCGACTCCACGGGTTTCGGCTTTGCCTATGTTGATCTGTTGTGTGAAGTCTTCCTGAGTAAAGCCTGGACCGTAGCTGATGCAGCCGGGGAGACCAGGATCGTCTTCGGCAAAACAGTTGGGGATCGGAGTCCCGGAATCGATTTTGTCTTTAAAGCGGTTATGGAAGACCGTCACATTGGCCTTAAAACCGTCCAGGTTGTCGTAGTACGCGCCCAACTCGGTGTTAGTGGTAATTTCCGGCTCCAGATCCGGGTTACCGAATGCAATCGTGCTTCCCTGACCACTGACGGAGGAGATGCCATCGTGCAGATCGTTCACCGACGGCGCTCGGAAACCACGGCTGACACCGCCCTTAAACGTCCACTGACTCAGAGGGTTCCATACCAGGTAGGCCCGCGGACTGACCTGGCCGTCAAAACCATCGTATTTTTCGTGCCGGGCACCGAGAGTCAGGTAAAGGTCGTCGGTCAGGCTCCATTCGTCTTCCAGGAATACGGCCCAGGAGGTGCGCTCGAAGTCTTCACCGGCAATACCGTCGGTCACTTCCGCGTCCCAGTACTGACCACCCACGGTAACGATATGCGACTCACCCAGCGGGGTGACGAACTTGCTGTCCAGCACCAGGTCCCTGGATTCTAGGGTACGTTCGTCACCTGCGACCATGTAATCGAATGGCGCGGCATAGGCATCACCCCGGGTACCAGGAATGGTCCGGCCCAGCGTTTCAGTCTTGTTATGGGTAAGGGTGCTGGTCAACGTACCGAGTTGGAAACGACCGGTATGGCCGAGCGCTACCTGATCGCGGTAGAAACGCAGTTCATCGTCGTAGCCGTTAATCTTGTCCGGATCAACATCCAGACAGCCCGCCGTGTTACTGCCACCTTCATACCCATCGAGATTTCCCAACTGACAGTCATCGTTGTTATACACCTGACGGCCACGCTCAAAATCCAGATACAGATCGTGATTGCTGGTCGGCGCCAGGGTCAGACGAGAGCCGATGCTATAAGTACGACCTTCAACGGGAGCAGCTCCCCGTCGGTTGACAATGCTACCGTCCTCGAACCGCAAATCTGACTCACCACGATCATAAACACGGCCTCGAACCTGCAGTCCCAGCATGCCCTCGACCAAAGGACCGGTGGTGAAAAACTCGGTTGTGGTGTCGTTACCGAATTCGCGATCTTCCTGCAGGGTTTGCTGAACGGTAACGGAGCCGGTCCATTCATCAGCGACATTCCTGGTAATGATGTTAATCACACCGCCCATGGCATCAGAGCCGTACAAGGTCGACATCGGGCCGCGGATTACCTCAATCCGTTCGATCGCAGACAGGGGTGGTATAAAGCTGGTGGCGGTTTCACCGAAACCATTGGGAGTAACATTGCCGCCGGTGTTCTGACGACGGCCGTCAACCAGAATCAGGGTATATTCGCTGGGCAGCCCCCGGATACTGATGTTCAGGCCACCGGTTTTTCCAGTCCCCTGGCGAATGTCGACGCCTTCAACGCCGTCCAGCGCTTCCGCAATATTGCTGAACGCCCGGGAACTCAATTGCTCCTGAGTGATGACACTGATACTTGCAGGGGCATCGGTGACCTTCTGCTCGAAACCAGAGGCCGAAACCACCAGTTCATCAAGTTCTATTGGCTGGGCGGTAGCTTGCAGACTGATACCCGAGGTAGCAAACGCGACAGCGCTTGCCAGAAGAGAAGGTCGAGTGAACATGGTGGCTCCTGAATGATGTCTGGATCAATTTTCAGGAGCAAATGATAATAATTATTAATTAAGGTTAACAGGTCAGATTCCGGGACGATGCGTGCTATTTAATGGCACATGTCACGAGCTATTTGCCGATACAAAAACTACTGAAGATCTTGCCCAGCAAGTCGTCCGGGGTCATGGCCCCGGTGATTTCACCCAGGGCATCCTGGGCGGTACGGAGGTCTTCCGCCAACAGCTCACCGGCACCATAACCCTGCAATTGTTCCTGTCCCGTCCTGAGGGAGGTAAGCGCCCGTTCCAGGGCATCGAGGTGACGACGCCGCGCGAGGAAGCCGCCTTCCGTCGTCGTAGCAAAGCCCATGCACTGCTTGAGGTGATCCCGCAATACCTCAAGCCCTTCCGCCGACTTGGCCGCAAGTCGGATAACCGGCGCCGATTCATGGGGTTCTGCGGAGATGCCCACGGTTTCCCCGGAAAGGTCCACTTTGTTCCGGATGACCGTTACCGGTGCACTATCTGGCAACTGGTCAATAAAGTCCGGCCAGATGGCATGGGGTTCGGTTTCTGCCGTGGTGGTTGCATCCACCATTAACAGGATACGGTCAGCCTGGCGGATTTCCTCCCAGGCCCGGGCAATGCCAATCTGTTCCACCTCGTCCGGGCTATCACGCAGGCCGGCGGTATCAATGATATGCAGCGGCATACCATCGATGTGGATATGCTCCCTCAGAACATCCCGGGTTGTACCCTCAATGGCGGTGACGATGGCCGCTTCCCGGCCGGCAAGGGCATTGAGCAGGCTGGACTTGCCGGCATTGGGGCGTCCCGCGATGACGACTTTCATACCGTCACGAAGCAGGCTGCCCTGGTGGGCCTCCGCAAGGATCTTCTCAAGGTCCGCCAGAATCTGTTCCAGGTCGGCCGCAACCTTGCCGTCAGCGAGGAAGTCGATCTCCTCTTCAGGAAAATCGATCGCCGCTTCCACATAAATGCGTAGATGGGTGACCGAATCCACAAGCTCGTTGATCCGGCGGGAAAAGACTCCCTGCAACGATTGCACGGCAGACCTTGCTGCCTGCTCGGAACTGCTCTCGATCAGGTCCGCAATCGCTTCGGCCTGCGCCAGGTCGAGCTTGTCATTGAGAAAGGCCCGTTCGGAAAATTCCCCGGGACGTGCCAGGCGTGCCCCCAGTTCACAGACCCGCCTGAGCAGCAGGTCGAGAATGACTGTGCCGCCATGGCCCTGGAGTTCCAGCACATCCTCGCCGGTGAAGGAGTGCGGATTGGGGAAGAACAGACCAATCCCTTCATCGATCAGCTGGCCGTTGTTGTCGAGGAAGGGACCGTAGTGGGCGTACCGGGGTTTTGGTTCAAAGCCCAGAATTGACGAAGCAATGGCCCTGACGCCCGGGCCGGAGACACGCACGATACCGACGCCCGCCTGGCCGGGTGCCGTGGCAATCGCTGTGATGGTTTCAGTTATACCTTGCACGCTTTCCTCCGATACAAACAAAGCGGGGCTCCCTGAGGAGCCCCGCTTTGTTGGTGACATAGACCCGGCCTGTCAGGCCTTTCGTGTCGCCATCTCTGACTCGATCTTCCGAGTAATGTACCACTGCTGGGCAATGGACAGAATGTTGTTGGTGAGCCAGTACAGTACCAGACCGGCCGGGAACCACAGGAAGAACACGGTGAAGATAATCGGCATCAGCTTCATGATCTTGGCCTGCATGGGGTCCGGTGGTGTCGGGTTCAGGTGCATCTGCAACATCATGCTCGCACCCATCAGGATCGGCAGGATGAAATAGGGGTCCATCTGGGACAGATCCTGGATCCACAACATGAACGGGGCATGGCGCAGCTGCACACTCTCGAACAGTACCCAGTACAGGGCAATGAATACCGGCATTTGCACCAGGATGGGTAAACAGCCACCAAGAGGATTGATTTTCTCCTTCTTGTACAGGGCCATCATTTCCTGGGACATGCGCTGACGGTCATCGCCGTAGAGTTCACGCAAACGGGTCAGCTGTGGTGCCACCGCCCGCATACGAGCCATTGAGCGGTAACTGGTTGCAGACAGTTTGAAGAAGACGGCCTTCACCACCACAGTAAGCAGGATGATGGACACACCCCAGTTGCCGACCAGGCTGTGGATCCAGTCCATGAAGATGAACAGTGGCAGCGAAATAAAGAACAGGAAGCCGAAGTCGACGGTGCGGTCCAGGTTCGGCGCCACGCCTTCCAGGCGTTCGATAATTTTCGGACCGACGTAGATACGGGCACCGGCACGCCCGGTCTCGCCGGGTTCAATGACAGTGGCCGGGCTGACAAAACCCATCACATTGAGGTTACCACGACGGGTGGTCTGGAACTGGTGCGTCTGGTCCCGTGGCGGAATCCAGGCGGAAATGAAATAGTGCTGCAAAAACGCCAGCCAGCCATTGGTCACAGGCTGGTTGATGCGATCATCTTCCAGGTCGGAGAAATCAAACTTCTCGTAGGGATCTTCCGGTGAGCTGATGACCAGGCCCAGGAAGGCACGGATGCCCATGCTGTTCTGTGCGGTCGGGTCGGGCGCTTCATCGCGCACGATCTTGCCGGTGAAGTTGCCTTGCCAGGGTTGCTCGGAACGGTTGTCGATGAGGTATTCCACATCGATTTCATAGCTGTTCCGGGAAAGGCCATAGCGCTTGATAACGGCAATACCTTGTTCGGTCTGGTACCTCAGATCAACCTGGAGGGAATCCTGGCCATCCTCAAGGGTGATTTCACGGTTGTCGACCTGATAGACCGGAGGCTCACCATTGCGGCGACTGTCGAACCCATTTTGACCAATCATCCCGCTTTCCAGGAAATAGGTGCGGTTATCCGAGGTCTGAAGTACACGAAGAGGCTCTGCACTATCGAGGGTTCGATCGTAGTCCAGCAGAGACGCTTCCACCAGATTGCCACCAATACGATCAATCTTCAGTTCCAGCACGTCGGTTCTCACCGTTACCACGCGGTCACTTGCAGAAAGGTCCGAAGGAGTTGCGGTGGTAGCGTCACCCGGAGCAGAGAATTCATCAACGGTGGCGCTGTCTGTTGAGCCACTGCTGTCAGGAAGGGATATTTCATCATCGGTGGCGGCATCGCGCAGGTTGGCAGTTTGCTCCTCGACAGCGACGGGCTCGGCAGGCTGGTTGTAATCCTCGTTCCAGGCAAGAACCATCAGGTAGCTGACAATGGCAAGACCGGCAAATAATACGATGCGCTGAATGTCCATAAACTTAGTCTGCAGTTGGGTTGGCTTTTATTGGTGTGGTGGACCGGTCTGTACCGGGCACCGGGTCATATCCGTGTGTGCCCCAGGGATGACAGTGTGACAGTCGGCGTGCTGTCAGCAGAGCACCTTTCCACGAGCCATGGGTTTCGATAGCTTCGAGTGCATAGGTAGAACAGCTGGGGATATGGCGGCAGTGACTGGCCATCATCGGACTGATGGCGTAACGATAGACTTGGATGGGGATGACCAGGAGAGATCGCATAGTGCCTATCCTGACCGGTTCAGACCGGTATCGTTACCAGGTGACTTCCTGGCCAGCTTTTGCCAGATGTCGTTCAGTGCGCGGTGCAGGACCTGGTTGTCCTGACCTGCGAGGTTCTGGCGGCCGAGAACGACAATGTCCAGGGAACCCAGATCGTCACGATGACGAAAGGTTTCTCTGACCAGGCGTTTGACCCGGTTTCGCTGAACAGCATGCCTGAGATTCCGTTTCGAGAAAATCAGACCGAGTCTGGGTCGCCCAAGGGAATTCGGGGACGCCAGAATCAGGAAGTGCCGGTGGGGTACTCGCACCTGTACGTCGTTGAAAACGCCTGAATAATCTGCAGGTCGAAGCAAACGGGACGTCTTGGGAAACGAGTGATCCCCCACACTGAAATCCGGATCAGGCTGACAGACGTGCGCGGCCTTTGGCGCGGCGACGTGAGATCACCTTGCGGCCGTTGGCTGTGGCCATGCGGGCACGGAAACCGTGAACACGCTTACGCTTCAGGACGCTCGGTTGAAACGTTCTTTTCATGATTACGCTCTCATAAATCGGTGGTTGATCTGCAGTAATTGGCTGCAAAATGAACAGTCAAAACAGGAGCGGCATTCTAAGCAAATCGTCAGGGGATTTCAATGCTTTCCGGTTGGGGTTTGACAGAGCTCTGGCAGTGAGAAGCCGGAGGGTAGTCCAGGGATGCCTGGCGGATTGGGTAATAACTTAAATAGGTCTTTCTGATTCTTTTAAATCTTTTCTGTAATTACTGTTATTAGGCACCAGCTTTTCTGTGGACAGGTAAGGAAAAGGGCCCTAAATCAACAAACTGAACTATGGGTAAGACTGTAGGTAGGTGGGCTTGGAGGCTGTGGATGAAGACAGTATGAAATGGGGAGAAGTCGTCCGATGCCGAAAAATCGATCTTATCCCGGATTCGTCCCGTGTTGGTGAACAGGGTTGCGGACAGGTGGTGAACAGGTATCTGTGGATAAGTATTTGCAACTGATTTTCTGTACACAACCGTGTGTGTAAGATTGTAAAAAATTGATAAAAAAAGAGAAAACTTTCCACAGGGTGTTCATGGTCGCAAGTTTCGGGCTTTTCCTGAGGGCAGTGGAGGGGTAGAATTTCCGGTCCCGTGATTCGTCGAAACGCAGGCGTATCCCATTTCTGATCCATCAGCATCGGAGGCAGGCGGTCGTGCCGCAGAGTATCTGGCATCAATGTCTTGAAGTACTCCGGGATGAGTTTCCGGCACAACAGTTCAATACCTGGCTAAGACCGCTTCAGCCGCAGCTGGATGAGGGCAACCTGGTGCTGTTTGCCCCTAACCGATTCGTGATGGACTGGGTCAACCAGAAATACCTGCGTCGTATAGAAGAGGTGATCAAGGATCTGGAAGGGGGGCAGGCACCCCGGGTAAACATGAAAGTCGGTTCCGCCTCGAAACTGTCGGGGCCAGGCAATGAGGGGGTTGGCGGCGTAACTACGGCCAAGGCCCGCGCGGCTGTGACGTCCGGAACGGGTCAGGTGCCTCGCTCAATTCCGGTCGGTGAGGACAATTCCGGTCCCGTTACCGAGGAAGAGAAAGGGGTGGCTGCGTCGGTGCCGTCGTCCAGTCCGAAACGTTCGTCTGTCCAGGTGGAAGGAGACATCAAACACCAGTCTTTTCTCAACGAAGGATTCACCTTCGATACCTTCGTTGAAGGCAAGTCGAACCAACTGGCCCGGGCGGCATCCATGCAGGTGGCAGAAAACCCTGGTGGTGCCTATAACCCCCTGTTTCTCTACGGTGGGGTTGGCCTTGGTAAAACCCACCTGATGCACGCCATCGGAAACGAGATCGTTCGTCGAAATCCAGGGGCCAAGGTCGCGTACCTGCGTTCCGAACGTTTCGTCGCGGACATGGTCAAGGCGTTGCAGTTGAACGCCATTAATGAGTTCAAGCGCTACTATCGTTCGGTTGATGCATTGCTGATTGATGATATCCAGTTCTTTGCCCGCAAGGAGCGCTCCCAGGAGGAGTTTTTCCACACCTTCAATGCCTTGTTGGAAGGTGGGCAGCAGGTTATCGTTACCTGTGACCGGTTTCCCAAGGAAATTACGGACATGGAAGAGCGCCTGAAGTCCCGGTTCGGGTGGGGGCTGACGGTCATGGTGGAACCGCCGGAGCTGGAAACCCGTGTGGCCATCCTTATGAAGAAGGCCGAGCAGGCCAAGGTGCGACTGAGCAGCGAGGCTGCCTTTTTTATCGCCCAGAAAATCCGCTCTAATGTGCGGGAGCTTGAGGGGGCACTACGCCTGGTGATTGCCAATGCCCACTTTACCGGATCGGAGATAACGCCGCCCTTTATCCGGGAGAGCCTGAAGGACCTGCTTGCGCTCCACGAAAAGCAGGTCAGTATCGACAATATCCAGCGCACGGTCGCGGAGTACTACAAAATCAAGGTGGCGGATCTGTTGTCCAAGCGCCGGACCCGTACCGTTACCCGGCCCCGGCAGATGGCTATGGCGCTCTCCAAGGAACTCACCAATCACAGTCTGCCGGAAATCGGCGATGCCTTTGGTGGCCGCGACCATACCACCGTCCTGCATGCCTGCAAGAAGATTGTTGAGCTGCGGGAAAGTGACCCGGGCATCCGGGAGGATTATCAGAATTTCATGCGTCTGCTGACCAGCTGACGTTGAGTGAATGATCGGAATACAGCCACAGGAACGTTGAGTGACATGAAACTGACCATCAGCCGAGAAGCCCTGCTCACGCCACTCCAGTCCATCGCCGGTGTCGTGGAGCGCAAGCAGACCATGCCAGTGCTTTCCAACGTCCTGTTGGTTGCCGAGGACAATCACCTGACCCTAACAGGCACCAATATGGAAGTGGAGCTCGTGGCCAGGGTAACGCCGGTTCATGTAGACCAGCCCGGGGCGATTACCGTGCCGGCCAGGAAACTGTCGGATATCTGTCGGGCCCTGGGAGATGAAGCTCCCATCGAGCTTGCCCTGGAGGGTGACCGCCTTCATCTTCGTTGTGGCGCCAGTCACTTTACGCTTTCAACCCTGCCGGCGCAGCACTTTCCCAACGTCGAAGATGAGGAGGCCAGTGTACGCCTGGACGTTCCCCAGAAAGAGCTGGGCCGGATGCTGGAAGCGACTGCGTTTGCCATGGCACAGCAGGACGTTCGTTACTACCTGAACGGCCTGTTGCTGGAGGTTTCTCCCGAATTCCTGCGCACGGTAGCGACCGACGGACACCGCTTGGCGATGGCCCATTTCGATATGGCGACCGGCGTTGACGAAGATCGACAGGTCATTGTGCCCCGCAAGGGTGTTCTTGAACTGGCCCGTTTGCTGGATGACGTCGAGGCGCCGGCAACCCTGGTGATCGGAGATAACCATCTGAGGGTTACGGTAGGAAGCTATACATTTACCTCCAAGCTCATTGAGGGCAAGTTCCCGGACTATAACCGTGTGATTCCCCGCGGTGGTGACAAGGTCGTGCTGGCTGACCGCTCGACACTCAAGAATACCCTGCAACGGGCGGGCATCCTGTCCCACGAGAATATCCGTGGTGTTCGCCTGCATTTGTCCCCGGACAAACTGGAAGTGTTCGCCAATAACCCGGACCAGGAACAGGCGGAAGATGCGCTTTCGGTCGAGTACCAGGGAGAAGCTCTTCAGATCGGGTTTAACGTGGGCTACCTTGTGGATGTCATGAATGCCCTGGATGATGATCAGGTACGGATCACATTGTCCAATCCAAACAGTAGTGCACTGATCGAGTCGGACAGTGATAGCCGCAGTCTTTACGTCGTCATGCCGATGCGATTGTAGCAGCCGCGCGAGCGCACTTTATAAAAGGAGGTATCGGTGATGGCGAAAGTATCAGTTTCACAGGGATTGAAGGGCGCTCTGCGAATTGGTCAGACCATGACCGTCCTCGGGCGCACCGGGCTGGGCTGGCTAGGTGGTCACCGACCTCCTGCGCCACGGCTGTTGAGAGAGACCTTCGAATCCCTGGGGGCGACCTATATCAAGCTCGGCCAGTTCATAGCCAGCTCTCCGACGTTCTTTCCCCGGGAATATGTGGATGAATTTCAGGGCTGTCTGGATCGAACTCCGAGTATCCCCTTCAGTTCGATCCGACGCATCGTTCGGGAGGAACTGGGGCGCCCGCTAGAAGACGTCTACCGAGAGATTGACCCGGTACCACTGGCATCGGCGTCCATAGCCCAGGTCCATGCGGCGACGCTGGTGACGGGCGAAGAAGTGGTTATCAAGGTACAAAAGCCGGGGGTCGAGACAGTTCTGCTGACTGACCTGAATTTTCTTTACCTGTCTTCTCGGGTAGTGGAAACCCTGGCGCCTCGCCTCTCGTGGACATCGCTGTCCGGTATTGTCGAGGAGATCCAGCAGACCATGATGGAAGAGTGCGATTTCATCATGGAAGCCCGCAACCTGGATACCTTCCGAAATTTCCTGCAGAACACCCATAATGAGGATGTCGTGGTTCCCCGTGTCTACCACGACTACAGCACGCGCCGGGTGCTGACTATGGAGCGTTTCCATGGTGTTCCGCTGACCGACCTCGATACCATCCGCCGGGTTACCAACGATCCGGAGAGAACCCTGATTACGGCGATGAACACCTGGTTTGCCAGCCTGACCCAATGCGAGTTCTTCCATGCTGACGTACATGCCGGCAACCTTATGGTGCTTGACGATGGTCGTATTGGCTTTATCGACTTCGGAATCGTCGGTCGAATCCGGCCTCAGACCTGGCAGGCGGTTTCAGATTTTATTGCGGCTGTAATGGCAGGCAATTTTGAGGGTATGGCTGATGCCATGGTACGCATCGGGGTTACCCGGGAGTCGGTGAACGTCGATGCCCTCGCCCATGATCTGCAGCAGCTATACCGGAATATGGATCGTATGGTTCCGGATGAGTCCGCGACTGACTGGCAAGTCAACGAAGCCGATGATGAAGTGAACAACATCCTTATGGAAGTTGTGCGGATTGGTGAGGATCATGGTCTCCATTTCCCCCGCGAGTTCGCCTTGTTGCTAAAACAGTTCCTCTATTTCGATCGTTACGTACACATCCTTGCCCCGGAGATGGACGTCTTTATGGACGATCGACTGACCATGCTGCACTGATGGCCCTGCTTTCCCTTCAGACTGAGAATTTTCGTAACCTTGCCCCAGGCCCGTTCAAGTTTTCCCCTTGGGTCAATCTGATCTACGGAGCGAACGGTAGTGGCAAAACCAGCTTGCTTGAAGCTATTGCCTATCTCGGGCTAGGGCGTTCTTTCCGTCAGAATCGTCACCAGGTGGTCTGCCGTGAAGGCCAGCAGCGGTTTGTGGTGTTCGGGGCAGTCTCGGAACGCAGTGTGCCAGCGGTGGTGGAGCTTGGTCGAGCGGACACGGCGACATCGGCAAGGCTGGGGTTTTCAAGGGATATTCAATCCCGGGAAACCCGTTTGCGTGTTGACGGGGAGAATGTCTACAGCTTGTCGGTGTTGGCTTCGCTGTTTCCGGTTTCCGTCATTGATCCCGGGGTTTTCGACATCGTTGCAGGTGGGCCTGGCAAGCGACGTCAGTTTCTGGACTGGTTGGTGTTCCACGTGGAACCTTCTTTTGCTCCGCTTTGGCAGCAATGCCAGAGAACCATATCACAGCGGAATCAGATCCTCAGAAGTGGTAGAATAGACGATCACCAGCTGCAGGTCTGGGACCGCCAGTTTGTCGAGCTGGCACAGCAGGTTGATGAGCTTCGGCTCAGAGTATATTCAGAGTTTGCGACTCACCTTCGCTCGGTACTTGAGCAGGTCCATGGAGAATGGGCCGCAGCGCTGAAGGTCGAATACAGTCCGGGCTGGGATCGAAAGAAGGGACTCGCAACCACGTTGATCGAACATCGCGAGCAGGAACGCAAGGTTGGTCATACCCTTTATGGACCTAACCGCGCTGATATAAGGCTTCGCTACCACGGTCGTGCCGTGGCCGAGTTGTTCTCCCGCGGACAACAAAAAACCCTGGTTATTCTTATGAAGCTTAGTCAGGGCGAGGTATTGGCAACCCGGGGTAAACAGGTGACCTTTCTGCTCGACGATATTAATGCCGAGCTGGATCTGGTCCATCGCCGCCTGCTGGCAGAAAGGCTCAATCGCCTGGGTAGTCAGGTTTTCATGACAGCAATCGAGAGACCGGACCCTTCCCTCCTATGGGAGGTCCCGCCGTCGGACTACAAGATGTTCCACGTGGAACATGGACGGCTAACGGAAGAACAAACCAGCGCTTCAGGAGCGTCCGAATGAGTGAACAGAGCTACAATTCCTCCAGTATCAAGGTTCTCAAGGGCCTGGATGCCGTGCGTAAACGCCCTGGCATGTACATTGGCGACACGGACGATGGCACCGGCCTGCACCATATGGTGTTTGAACTGGTGGACAACTCCATAGACGAAGCGCTGGCAGGCCACTGTTCCGAGATCGGCGTAGTGATCCATGCAGATGAGTCGGTAACCGTGAAGGACAACGGGCGCGGGATCCCAGTCGACCTCCATGAAGAGGAAGGGGTTTCCGCGGCAGAAGTAATCATGACTGTCCTCCATGCCGGTGGTAAGTTCGACGATAACTCCTACAAAGTCTCCGGTGGGCTGCACGGTGTTGGCGTCTCGGTGGTTAACGCCCTGTCTTCTTCCCTGAAGCTCACAATCCGTCGTGATAACCAGGTCCATGAGCAAACCTATACCCATGGGGTGCCCAATGGGCCTTTGTCCGTTGTTGGCGATACGGATCGTAGCGGTACTGAAGTACATTTCATCCCTTCCCCCGATACTTTTACCAGCATCGAATTCCACTATGACATCCTGGCGAAGCGCCTTCGTGAACTCGCCTTCCTGAATTCCGGTGTACGCATCCGGCTACAGGACGAACGGAGTGGAAAGGAGGAAGTCTTCGAATATGAAGGGGGCCTCCGGGCGTTCGTCGAACACCTCAACCAGAACAAGACGCCTCTGAACCGTGTATTCCATTTTGACCGGGAACGGGAAGACGGCATCGCAGTAGAAGTAGCGATGCAGTGGAACGACTCCTTCCAGGAAAATATCTACTCGTTTACCAACAATATTCCCCAGCGTGACGGTGGTACTCACCTCGCCGGGTTCCGTGCTGCGCTTACCCGCTCACTGAATAATTACATCGAACATGAAGGCTTGGGCAAGAAAGCCAAGGTGAACACCTCTGGCGACGATGCCCGGGAAGGACTTACCGCGATTGTCAGTGTGAAGGTGCCTGATCCGAAGTTCTCGTCGCAGACCAAGGACAAGCTGGTTTCTTCCGAGGTGAAAACCGCGGTTGAACAGGAGCTATACCAGAGCTTTTCGGATTACCTCCAGGAGCAGCCGAACGAAGCCAAGGCGATTGTGAACAAGATGATCGAAGCGGCACGGGCAAGGGAAGCTGCACGAAAGGCCCGCGACATGACCCGTCGCAAGGGTGCCCTGGACATTGCCGGTCTTCCCGGAAAACTGGCTGACTGCCAGGAGAAAGACCCCGCACTCTCCGAATTGTTCATTGTGGAGGGTGACTCTGCGGGTGGCTCAGCCAAGCAGGGCCGTGAGCGTCGCACCCAGGCTATCCTGCCACTCAAGGGTAAGATCCTGAACGTGGAAAAGGCCCGGTTTGACAAGATGTTGTCATCTGTCGAGGTTGGGACGCTGATTACCGCGCTGGGTTGTGGTATCGGCCGGGAGGAGTTTGATCCCGACAAGCTGCGCTACCACTCCATCATCATCATGACCGACGCCGACGTGGATGGCTCCCACATCCGTACATTGCTGCTCACTTTCCTGTTTCGCCAGATGCGCGAAATTATCGAACGGGGACACGTCTTTATTGCTATGCCGCCCCTGTACAAGGTCAAGCGGGGTAAGCAGGAACAGTACCTGAAGGATGAGAAGGCAAAAGAGGCCTACCTTACCCAGACGGCTCTGGAGAACGCCCAGCTGTTCGTGAATCCGGAAGCACCGGCGATCAAGGATTCCGCGCTGGAAACCATGGTCAAGGACTATCAGGCGGTAATGGCCATGATCGACCGCCTGGCACGGGCATACCCGGAGATGGTATTGCGTCAGATGGTCTATAACACGACGTTGTCACCGGAAGATCTGTCCTCCGAAGAAGCGGTTACCCGTTGGGTTGGACGTCTCGGTGAAGGCCTCGACCTGGATACCCGTACTGGTACAAAGTACACCTTCTCGGTAGAGAGGGATTCGGAAAGGAACCTGTTCCTGCCCAAGGTGACCATCTACGTACATGGCATCCCTTACACCCACGTGTTCAGCCACGACTTCTTTGAGTCATCTTCCTACAAGGCAATCGCACGTTTGGGGGAAACCCTCGACGGCCTGATCGAAGATGGTGCCTATGTTCAGCGGGGTGAGCGTAAACAGGCGGTATTGAGCTTCGAAGGCGCCCTTGAGTGGCTGATGAAGGAAGCCCAGCGTGGCCTGAATATTCAGCGCTACAAGGGGCTTGGTGAAATGAACCCTGAGCAGCTGTGGGAAACCACCATGGATCCGGAAACCCGTCGGATGATGAAGGTGACGATCGAAGATGCCATCGCTGCGGATCAGATCTTCTCGACTTTGATGGGCGATGATGTAGAGCCACGGCGTAACTTCATACAAACCAACGCCCTGGCGGTTACCAACCTTGATGTGTAAATGACACCGTCATAAAAAAGCCCCGGAAAGGCCTGTCCTTCCGGGGCTTTTTATTGGGCGGCTCGCCACCCCCAGAACTATCAAGTTGCGGAACTGGTGGCCTTATGGGAGACGGCCAGCTTGCCGCTGGCAACGGGTAACAAATAGGCTTGTAGAAGGTCACGAATCTGATTGGCAAAGTCTTCCACAGACACACCCTGCTCCCGGTACTTGCGACGCTTCAGGTACCAATCCTGCATCATTGCCTTGATGAGGGAAGACAGCAGGCGGGCGTTGATCTGCCGGAAAACGCCCTGTTCGATTCCTTCCGAAATAATGTTGCAGAAGATGGTTTCGATCTCCCTTTCAGTGGCAACCGCATTCTGTTTTTCCACTGGCGGCAGGCTCTTAGCTTCCATATAGGAAAAGTAGAACCAGGGCCGGATCAGTTCACTGAGAAAGACGTGGGCGCGGATCGCCTGGGAGAGTTTTTCCACTGGATCCCGGATGTCCGCTATGTACTGTAGCACCGTACGTCGGGTCAGTTTGAAGCCATGACTCTGGATGAGGTGAATCAGGTCATCCTTGTTGCGGATATAGGCATAAAGCCCTCCCATGCTGAGTCCTGAGTCAGAACACAGGTCGCGCAGGGTCATAGCATGAAAGCCCTTGGAATTGGCCAGCCGCAAGGTGGAATCAATAATCCGCGCCAGGTTCCTTGTGGCGGTGGTTTCTTTCTTGATACGGATCTTGTCCGTATTTTCCTGGTACAGCTCCCTGCAAATCTCTTCTTTGGAGAGACTCAGTTCTGCCTTGAATGTCTCAAAATCCTGAATCATGGTGTGCTCGCCCGCTTGCGAAGTGAGCAGTATACGACAGCCACAGGGCTTATGCCGAGTCGACCTTCGCAGGATGTGGCCTGGATCCCTGCCCGCCAAACGAAGCCAGGGACACGACCCTTATGCCACTGACAGATAACGCTCCTGGGTCTCGTGATCATTGCGCAGATCATCGCTGGTGGCCTCATGCACGACCTTACCCCGTTCCAGGATGAACGCGCGTTGGGCGTGCTTCAATGCAAAATGGACACTTTGATCTGTAAACACGATCGTCGTGGTTTTGCTGAGTTCATCGATGAGCCTGCCGATCTGCTGAACAATAACCGGTGCCAACCCTTCGTTGGGCTCGTCCAGTAGTAATACCCTGGGCTGGATCATCAACGACCGGGCTACTGTCAGCATCTGTTGTTGACCACCTGAGAGGGTATCACCATCCTGGTTGACCAGTTCAGCCAGCATGGGGTACTCGTCAAGGACACGCTCCACGGTCCACGCTGGCGTCACCCCGGAGCGGCGATACTCAGCAACCTCAAGGTTCTCCCTCACGGTCAGGCCGGGGAAAATACGCCGGTCCTCCGGAACATAGCCAATACCCATCCGGGCGATTTTGTGGGCGGGTTTACCCGAAATAGTCTGGCCATCAAAGACGATGGTCCCCTTGCGCGGGGGCGTTAAGCCGATGATGCTCTTGAGCGTGGTGCTCTTGCCGGCTCCGTTGCGGCCAAGGAGGCAGACGGTCTCGCCCTCATTGACTGAAAAGCTGAGTCCCTGCAGTGCCAGGCTTTCTCCGTAATAGGTGTGGATATCGTTCACTTCCAGAATCATGCGCTGGCCTCCTCTTCCTCTTCTTCGCCCAGATAGGCACGACGTACCTCCGGATGGGCTTTCACCTCGTCCGGCGTTCCGACGAACAGGTTCTCACCCCGGTGCATCACCAGGATGCGGTCTGCCAGACCAAACACCACGTCCATATCATGCTCGGTAATCAGAAAGGTGTACTCGCCGGTATCCGCCAGTTGCCGGATCAGTGAGGTGGTACGCTTTGTTTCATCCGGGGTCATACCCGCTGTCGGCTCGTCCAGCAACACCAGGTGTGGACGGGTGGCAAGTACCACGGCGATCTCCAGCAGGCGTTTGTCACCATAGCTGATGACCTCGGCGCGGCGATCGGCCAGTTCAAGGATTTGCAACTTGGCCAGCAGTTCCCTCGCCTCTTCCTGAACGGCCTTGTTACGACTGGCGAAGTTGAACAGCTTGCGGCTGTGGCCGTGAAAGGCGGTGACCGCAACTTCCACGTTTTCCTGGACGGTCATTTCCGGAAAGATGTTGTTGATCTGGAAAGACCGGGAAACCCCCATCCGGCTGATCTTGTGGGGAGGCAGGCCGGTAATGTCCTGCCCCTCAAGCTCGATCTTGCCCTCGGTGGGTGTCATACGCCCGGAGACCATGTTGTAGAAGGTCGTCTTGCCGGCACCGTTGGGGCCGATAATCGCCACGGTTTCCTGCGGCTGTATTTCCAGGTTGATGTCCGAAACGGCGGTATTGCCACCGAAACGCTTGGTCAGATTGCTGATTTTGAGGATTGGATCAGTCATTTTTATTCATCCACCAGTCCAGGAAGGTGCCGAGAACACCCTTGCGGAAGAACATCACCATCAGCGCCAGCACAATGCCCAGGAACAGCATCCAGGACTCGGTGAAGCTGGTGATCCAGGTTTCCAGCAGCACGAACATGGCTGCGCCGACAAACGGACCCAGGAAATATCCGGTACCGCCCAGGATGGACATGAGCACCGGCTCCGCGGACATGGACCAGTGCATCAGCTCCGGACTCGCGACCCGCAGGAAGGGTGCAATCAGTGCACCGGCCAGGCCGGCGAAGATGCCGCCGATGGTGAACGATGCCAGGCGATAGCTACGGATGTTCAGGCCACAGAAGGAGACCCGCTCGGGATTTTGCCGGATGGCCTTGAGGATCATGCCAAAGGAGCTACGGCTGATGATGTACAGGATGAGCGCTGCAATACCAACCACGACCAATGTGACGTGGTAATAAACCGCCGGGTTACCGATGGTCAGATCCAGTCCGAGGCCGAACTCCTTGATGCGGAAGCCGGCAATGCCGTCACTGCCATTGGTCACATCCCGCCAGGAGTGTGCGATGGTGAACACCATCATGCCAAAGGCCAGGGTCAGCATAGCGAAGTAAACCTCGCTGAGCCGCACACAGAGAAAACCGATAACCAGGGCCAGGAGACCGGACAGGGCCATGGCAGCAAAGAGTGTATAGACGAAAGGCCAGTCCTGGTGCAGTAACAGCATGGCGGTGGTATAGGCCCCCATGCCGAAGTAGGCGGCGTGGCCAAAACTCAGCATCCCCGTATAACCGAAGATGAGGTTGAAGCTCACCGCAAACAGTCCGAGGATCAGAATCTCGGTAAAGATAAAGATATAGAAGAACGGAGCGTACCAGGGGAGCGCAATCAGCAGTGCGATGGCCACCAGCAGGACCCCGAGGAGGATATTCTGCTTCATGCGTTGGCTCCTTTGCCCATCAGTCCGGTGGGTTTGAACAGCAGCACCAGGGCCATACCCAGGAACGGCAGCAGCAGGTTGAACTCAGGGAAATAACGGCCACCAAAGCCGTAGATGGCGCCCAGGATCAGAGCGCCAAGCAAGGCGCCGGGGAAGCTGCCCAGGCCGCCAATGACCACCACAATGAAGGACTCGATGATGATCTTGTCGCCCATGCCGGGGTCAATGGTACGCATCGGGGCTGCAATCACACCGCCAACACCGGCCAGCCAGGCGCCGAAGGCGAAGACCCCGGTAACCACCATGCGTGTGTTGATGCACAGGGCTTCCGCCATGTCGCGGTCGAGGGCTGCGGCACGCATGATCTTGCCAACGCGTGTGCGGTTGAACAGGTACCAGAGCCCGGCCAGGATCACCAGGCCCGAAAAAATCACAAACAGACTGTACACCGGGTAGGAGCCACCCAGAAGGCTCACGGTGCCCTGAAGGGCGTCCGGCGGATAGACCGCCTGGATATTGGAGCCAAAGATGCTGCGGATGCTTTCCGCAATGATCAGCAAAATGGCAAATGTCAGCAGAAGGCTGTCGGCTACGTCCCTGTGGTAAATAAATCTCAGCATAAGCCGGTCAATAACGACGGCAATCACCGCAACACCCAATGGCGCGATAATCAGCGCCACCCAGAAGGATAATCCCGCCAGGGACATCAGGGTGTAAGCCAGGTAGGCACCGAGCATATACAGGGCACCATGGGCGAAATTGATGATGTTAAGCACCCCGAACACGATGTTCAGCCCCACTGCGATCACAAACAGCAGCAGGCCCATCTCGAGGCTGTTGAGTAGTGCGGGACCCAGGCCAGACATAGGCACCTCTATAAGGAGAAATGGAAGACTGGAGGGCCGGCAACTAGCCGGCCCTCCACCGGTTGCGCGTCGCTGTCATTACAGGGAGCAGCCGGTCTCCTCAGGTGCCCTTGAGATGTCCTCGCCGTCAAAGACCTGGATATCGGTCAGGGTCCGGATACCGTGTTCCGGATGCATCGGACCGGTTTTACCCCAGGTGGGAGAAACCATGGCCTGGTTGTCGGCCTTGCGGAAGGTCACCGTGCCATTCGTTGCCTCCATGGTCATGCCGGACAGCGCCTTGGCAACCGCCGGGCCGTCGGTGGTTCCGGCGGCTTCCATCGCCTGCTTGTAGGCGTAGATGGCCGAGTAGGCACCCTGTGCGTTATAGCTAGGGGCATGGTCGTAGCGATCCATGTAGGCCTTGACGAACTTCTGGTTGAGCTCATTATCGTAGGCGTCATACCAGTAGCGGGTAGAAAGCCAGACGCCTTCCGGCATGCGGTCGCCCAGGGCGTCCAGCACCTCGGTGGCGGCGCCTACCGTGAACATCAGCTCATAGCCCTGATCGAAGAACCCCAGGTTGGTAGCCTGGCGCACAAAGTTAACCAGGTCGCCGCCCCAGACCGAGATAATGACCCCGTCGGGATCCGCATCCATAATGCCATTGATGAACGGAGTAAAGTCTTCGGCACCGAACCGCGGGAAGGCGGTCTGTTCCATCAGCTCGACATCCGGCTTCAGCTCTTTCAGGTAGTTGCCGAAGTATTCCCAGGTCTGGTGACCAAAGGCGTAATCCGGGCCAATGGTGGTCCACCGTTTGGCATCGGTCTTTGCGGCAATGCGGGCCGCGGCCTTCTGGTTTTGCGGTACGTTGACGCTGATACGGTAGGTAAACTCGTTGCAGAGGTTGCCGGTGACATCGGGTGTTGCGGCGTGGGTGATAATGAATGGTTTCTGCAACTCTGGCACCGTTGGCACCATGCCCTGGGCGACACCGGAGCTGTCCAGGCCCAGCAATGCATCGACATTGTCCTGGTAGGCGAGTTTGCGGGCAGCCTGGATAGCCGTAGCCGCCTTGCCCTGACTGTCTTCGAAGGTGACTTCGACTTGCCTTCCGAGGATGCCACCGCTCTGGTTAATTTCGTCGATGGCGAGGTTGATGCCCTCCTGCGCAAACTCACCATAGGTGGCCGCGCTGCCGGAGAGGATGTAGATACCACCGAAGTGGATGGGATGATCGTCAGCCATAACGCCCCCTGCCCCAAGGCTGAGGGTGGCGGCGGTCATGGCGGATACCATGAGATTTTTCGGATTGAACGTCTTCATAGGGGATTGCTCCTCGTTGTTGTCTTTGTTGTCACTGGAAGCGACTTTCCGGATACCTTCCCCGGGAGTCTGCGCGATGTCTGTCGCCCAGGTTCCCGGGTTGTCCAGGACCTCCCTGTAATCAGTTGTCGTTCGAGTTGTGAATGAATTTGGGGCAACAGCCCCGCCTCAGTCTCCCAGCTGCTCCCGCAGCAGGTTCTTGCGAATCTTGCCGGTAGCGGTCTTGGGCAGCTCACCGATGACTACCCGTTTGGGCACCTTGAACCGGGCCAGCTTCTCCCGGCAGTGGGCGATGATGGCGTCCTCGGTGAGGCTGCCATCATCGTTGACCGGCGCGACGAAGGCACAGGGCACCTCTCCCCACTTCTCGTCGGCCATGGCCACCACCGCTGCTTCCGACACGTCCGGGTGCAGGTAGAGGGCTTCCTCCACCTCCAGGCTGGAAATGTTCTCTCCCCCGGAAATAATGATGTCCTTGGCCCGGTCCCGGATCTCTATATAGTTGTCCGGGTGCACCACCGCCAGGTCGCCGGAATTGAACCAACCGCGGTTGAATGCCTTTTCGGTGGCGTCGGGATTCTTCAGGTAGCCCTTCATCACCGTATTGCCCCGGATACAGATCTCCCCCAGGGTTTGTCCATCGTGGGGTACAGGTTCCCCGGTGTCCCGGTCCAGCACGGTGATTTCATCCACAGAGAGTGTCTGCACACCCTGACGGGACATCTTCACCGCTTTCTGTTCCAGGGGTAGGTCTGCCCATTCCGGTTGCGGCACGCAGAGACTTGCCGGACCGTAGGATTCCGTCAGGCCATAGAGGTGGGTAATCACGAAGCCGATTTCCTCTGCCTTGCGGATCACGGCACTCGGGGGTGCGGCACCGCCAAGGGCGAACTGGGCCGGGAATGAAAGCCGCCTGCCCTGACGGCCAAGTTCCGTCAGTACCATGTTGAGGACGATGGGGGCACCGCACATATGGGTAACGCCGTAGCGTTCAATACGCTGGTAGATATCGTCCGCATCCACCTTGCGCAGGCACACATGGGTACCGCCAACGGCGGTGATGGCCCAGGTATAACCCCAGCCGTTGCAGTGGAACATTGGGAGGGTCCACAGATAGACGGTCTGGTCGTTCATGTTGAAGGCCATGGCATCGCTCATGGCGGCCAGGTAGGCACCCCGGTGGTGGTAGACCACCCCTTTTGGGTTACCGGTGGTACCGGAGGTGTAGTTAAGGCTGATGGCGTCCCACTCATCACGGGGGCCGGACCAGGCGGCATCGGGGTTGCCAGAGACGAGCAGGGCTTCATAGTCCTGGCCGGCAAGGCCGTCGGTAGGGCCGGCGTCCCGTTCAATGGCGATCAGTAATGGCGGGTGATCCACAGAGGCCAGGGTCTCCCGTACCACCGGTTCAAACTCGGTGTCGTACATCAGCACCCGGGCTTCGCCGTGGTTGAGGATAAAACCCAGGGTGGCGGCATCAAGCCGAATGTTGAGGGTATTGAGTACGGCCCCTTCCATGGGTACGCCGTAGTGGGCTTCCAGCATCTCGTGGCTGTTCGGGCAGAGCATCGCTACGGTATCGTCGTGGCCGATTCCGGCGTCCGCCAGGGCGCTGGCCAGGCGGGTGCTCCGCTCCAGCAGTTGCTGGTAGCTGAGGGTCATGTCATCGTCGATGACCGCAGTCTTGTGGGGATAGACAGTGGCCGAACGCCTGAGAAAACTCACCGGACTCAGGGTGGCGTAGTTGGCCACGGTTTTGCCCAGTTCATTGTATTTGTTCATGGGTCCAACCGTTTTATGTCTGTACTGTTACGCTACATACCGATTAGCGGATGTTTCTTTTCCAGCGGCGATACTCATTGCTTAATTTTTGTTCTTTCATCCCCTGAAATTAGAGCGAGCGTTCGAAATACGCAATGAGAAACCTGATTGATTTTTTCTATCGGGGGAGGTTGTCAGAGGTAGTGCTTTTCAGGAATCGAGGCTATACAGGATTTTCAGCGATAGTAAGTGCTAACAATCATACTTTCGTATAAATGGGTGGGTCTCACTACCAGATGGCGGCACACCCGAGTGAGGGCAGCTCAACTGCCCTTGTTGCCCTGCCCGCTGGCGGCCGGAGAGATGACCTCTTCCAGGGTGTGCCCGGTGAGCCGGCGAATGGTACGCCACAGGTAGAAGAAGATGGCAATCATCATCACCATGGAGGGAATGGCGATCATCGGATAGCTCACCAGGGTCATGCGGCCAAGCTCTTCATTGAACGCCTGGGTACCAGAGGGGCTGGTGACGATCCAACGGGCCAGAATGTAATTCATGATTGCGGAGAACAGGAAGGTACCGGCGAAGAAGTAACTGGCCTTCATCAGCCGGTTCTCGAACTCCGCTTCGCAGCCCCTTTCCTGCAGGGACTGCTGGATCTTGTCCACATCGAGTACATTGGGGTTGTAAAGCAGTGTGCGCACCAGCGGGTATTTGGTGCGGGTGGATATCAGTACAGCCAGGCCGATCACCAGGGGCACGGCCGCTTCCTTGACTGCCAGCCACTGGGCATCAATCTCCATAAGACCAATGCCCCCGGTCAGCCCCACGCTGATCACCCCCAGCACCGCAATGAAGTTTTTCTTGCGATACCGGACAAGTTCAAACAGACCCCACGCCAGTGGAAACGCCAGACCGATCAGCAGCGCCCAGGTATTGCCCAGGTATTCATCACCACTCAGTTTCATCAGGATGACCGAGGGAATGATGATACTGACCAGCAGGTCCACCCAGGGGCGGGGCTTGTGGTCGGGGATATCCTTGCGAGCTGTTGTCATATGGGTGGCCCGGGCCTGGTTCTGGAATGAGATGTCTTGTCCGCCTTACCCGACTGTGGACAGGGCCAGGCATTGGTTCAGACCGGATCATACCATGTTGGTTTCCATCGCATCGATCCGGTGGGTGTGTAGCGGGTTTCACTATCGGGCAGAGCGCTCTCAAACAGTGCATGTACCACCCGGAGACAGGTCCAGGCCTATATTGTTACCTTTAATGAACACCGTTGGCGTTGTTTCAGACGTAATATAAGTTCTTGTAAAATAAAAATTTATTAAAATTCCTGTTCGCTTTGGCCGGGGATTGGCCTTTCGGTTGCATACACATTTGGCAACAAACCTGCCGAGGAGTATGCAAAATGGATCGTCGTCACTTTCTGAAGGGAGCCGCAAGCCTGGGGCTGGGCGCCAGCCTGCTGCCATACCTCAAGGTATTGCCTGCCAGCGCTGCGACCAGCGAAACCGCCGTAGTGGTATTTGGCGGCACCATCAACAGCCTGGATATTCACCGCAGTGGTACCAACCGGGACAGCTACCAGGTGGCCATCAACTGTTATGACCGCCTGGTGACCTTTGGCACCAAGACCCTCGATGATGGCTCCCTGAGCTACGACTACGACAACGTGCAGCCAGAGCTGGCGGAGTCTTGGGAGATCAGCGGGGATGGCACCGTCATGACCTTCTTCCTGCGCAAGGGCGCCACCTTCTGGGATGGCAAGCCGGTTACCGCCCACGATGTGAAATGGTCCTTTGACCGCTCCGTGTCCCTTGGTGGGTTTCCTACCGTTCAGATGAAAGCCGGGCGGCTGGAGTCACCGGAGCAGTTCGAGGTCGTGGATGAACACACTTTCCGCATTACCCTGCCGTTCTCGTCCAAGCTGGCGCTGCCGGACCTGGCCACGCCGATACCGGTGGTGATCAACTCGGAAGTGGCCCGGGCCCATGCCACCGAGGCAGACCCCTGGGCCACGGAGTACCTGCACCGCAACCCGGCCGGCTCGGGGGCGTACAAGGTCGCCCGCTGGGATGCCGGCCAACAACTGGTATACGAGCGGAATGAGGACTGGAAAGGTGGCGCCCTGCCCGGTTATCAGCGGGTAATCCTGCGGGAGGTACCGTCCCAGGCCACCCGGCGAGCACTCCTGGAAAGAGGCAGTATTACGGCGGCCCACAACATTCCCAACAAGGACGCGAAGGAACTGGCCAGTCGTCCGGACATCCAGGTGGTCAGTTCGCCCATCGAGAACTGCATTTATTGCCTGTGCCCCAACCTGGATTTCGAGCCCTTCAAGGACAAGCGCGTGCGCCAGGCCATTGCCTGGGCGGTGCCCTATGAGCGGATCTTTGAACAGGCGGCCTACGGCCTGGGTGTCCCCACTTGGGGCGGATCGAAAACCGTTGACGACATTGCCTGGCCCCGTCGCTCGCCCTACTCCACCAATCTCGACAAGGCCAGGGCCTTGCTGGCTGAAACCTGGTACAAGGACGGTTTCACCGTACCCCTGTCGTTCAACCTTTCCCATGCAGACTGGGCCGAACCCGCTGCGCTGTTGATACAGCAGAGCCTGGCCCAGATCGGCATAGAGGTCACCATCGAAAAGATCCCCGGTGCCAACTGGCGAACCATCGCCCTGGTGGAGAAGCGTCTTCCCCTGCATCTTGAGAACTTCGGCGGCTGGCTCAACACCCCGGACTATTACTTCTACTGGGCCTATATCAAGGGCAACCTTTTTAACTCATCCAACTACGACAATGCCGAAATGGCGAAGCTGGTGGACGATACCCTGGACATGGCCATGGACCACCCGCAGTACGCACCCAACGTCAAGCGGATGATCGAGCTGGCCCAGGAGGATGTGCCCCGCATCCCCTTATGGCAGCCAACGCTTAACGTGGCACTGACCAATGGCGCAAACGGCTACCAGTTCTGGTTCCATCGCCAGATGGATATTCGCTCCCTGAAACCTGCCTGACCTGGTCACAAAAGGAGAAAGCGCCATGTCCCTGGCCCTCAAAGCCCGCAAGGTTGGCTTGCGCCTGCTGGAAGCGATTCCAACGGTCATCGGTATTCTGGTGGTTTGCTTTTTGCTGACCCGGGCGCTGCCTGGTGATCCGGCCGCGTATTTTGCCGGACCCATGGCAGATGCGGAGTCCATTGAACAGGTGCGACGCAACCTGGGCCTGGACCAGCCGTTACCGGTGCAGTTCGTTAACTATGTGACCGATCTGCTGACCGGCAACCTGGGCATGGCGATTTCCACCGGTCAGCCGGTGGTGGCGGAGCTGGCGACCCGGCTCCCTGCGTCGCTGGAGCTGACCCTCGGAGCACTGCTGCTGTCCTTCCTGATCGCCGTTCCCCTTGGGGTGATGGCAGCTACCCGGCCCAATACCTGGGTTGACCACCTGTGTCGCTTCCTGGTCACCGCCGGGGTGTCCCTGCCCACCTTCTTTACCGGCCTGGCCCTGATGTACATCTTCTATTACCTGCTGGGCTGGGCACCTGCGCCCATGGGCCGGATCGATATGATGTACCTGCCGCCAGAGACGGCAACCGGCTTCTACACCATCGATACACTGATCGCCGGTGATTGGGAAACCTTCCGTGCCGCGATTGCCCAGATGGCACTGCCGCTGATCACCCTGGCCCTCTTCACCCTGGCTCCCATTGCCCGGATGACCCGTGCTGCGATGCTGCAGACCCTGGGCAGCGAGTTTGTTCGCACCGCCCGCGCGGCCGGCCTTAACGGGCGCCGCGTGCTGGTCACCTATGCCTTTCGCAACGCCCTGCTGCCGGTGGTGACCACCCTTGGCATGGTGTTTTCCTTCCTGCTGGGGGCCAACGTACTGGTGGAGAAAGTGTTTGCCTGGCCGGGCATCGGTTCCTTTGCGGTGGAGGCACTGGTGGTATCGGACTACGCGGCGGTGCAGGGTTTTGTGCTCTCCATGGCGTTGCTGTTTGTACTGCTCAACCTGTTGATTGATGTGATCTACACCCTGATTGATCCCCGAGTGGGGGAGGAGAGCTGACATGACCAGCATGACCCCCGGATCCACCGTTGCGTCTGCCACTGCTCCCACCCGGCCCCGCAGCAGTTACTGGAGCCACCTGAAGTATGTGATGTCTGAGAACCCGGTCACCGGCCTGGCTTTCGGCCTGTTCGCCCTCATTATCCTGGCGGCCTTGTTCGGGCCTTACCTGGTGCCCCACGACCCCCTTGCCACCGGTGTGGGCGCTGCGCTTCAGCCTCCCAGCCTGGCGCACTGGTTCGGTACGGATCACCTAGGTCGGGATGTATTCTCCCGGGTGGTGGTGGCGACCCGGCTGGACCTGCTGATTTCTGTGTCTGCCGTGGCCATTTCCTTCGTGGTGGGATCGGTGATCGGGTCACTCGCCGGCTACTTCGGAGGCTGGACCGACCGCATCACCGGACGCCTGGTGGACACCATCATGGCCTTCCCGCTGTTCGTGCTGGCCATGGGCATTGTTGCCGCGGCTGGCAACACGGTGGAAAACATCGTCTACGCCACCGCCATCATTAACCTGCCTTTCTACGCCCGGATGGCCCGGGCGGAGGTCAGCATTCGTCGCAATGTGGGTTATGTCCAGGCTGCCCGCCTGTCCGGAAACTCGGAGCTGCGGGTGCTGTTCGGCCACATTTTCCCCAACATCATGCCGCCGATGATGGTGCAGATCTCACTCAATATGGGATGGGCCATCCTCAATGCCGCCGGGCTGTCGTTTATCGGGCTGGGGGTGCAGCCACCGTCTCCGGAGTGGGGAATCATGGTGGCCGAAGGCGCCAACTTCATTATCTCCGGCGAATGGTGGCTGGTTATCTTCCCCGGCCTGGCCCTGATGCTGGCTGTGTTCACCTTCAACCTGATTGGTGACGGTCTGCGGGATCTGGTGGATCCCCAGCGTCGCACCTGAGGAAATCACCATGACCATTCCATTGCTGGATGTTCAGCACCTGAGTGTTGATTTCGCTACCCGTAACGGCACAGTCCGGGCTATCGATGATATCTCCCTGGTCGTGGGCAAGGGTGAAACCCTCGGCATTGTCGGTGAATCCGGTTCCGGCAAGTCGGTAACCTCCTATGCCGTCATGCGTATCCTCGACCGGGCCGGCCGTATTGCCGGTGGACGCATCACCTATGGCGGCATGGCCCTGCACAAAGCACGGGAAAGGGACATGAGGGACATTCGCGGGCGAGAGATCTCGATGGTTTTCCAGAACCCCCGCGCTGCCCTGAACCCGATCCGCCGAATTGGCCAGCAGGTGGCGGATGTGCTTGTTCAGCACAGTCAGGCAACCCGTGGTAATGCACGGGAAAAGGCCGTCGAGATGCTCAGAGCCGTGAAGATCCGCGACCCGGAACAGCGCTACGATGCCTATCCCTTTGAACTCTCAGGCGGCATGTGTCAGCGCGTGGTGATCGCGATCGCGCTGGCCTGTCGGCCCCGGCTACTGATCGCTGATGAACCCACCACCGGGCTGGACGTGACGACACAGAAGGCGGTGATGGACCTGATCGTTGACCTTACCCGGGAATACGACATGTCCACCATTCTCATCACCCATGACCTGGGACTGGCTGCTGCCTACTGTGATCGGCTGGTGGTGATGGAAAAGGGCAGGATTGTAGAAGCCAATGGTTCTGCCGAACTGTTCCATGGCGCCCGGGAGGCCTATACCCGTCAACTTTTGCAGGCGACCCCCCGAATCGACTCTGAGGTAAGGGACCTGTTGCCCGCCGCTTTGCGGGCGACGGCGATGCCCCTTCCGGAAACCCACGACGTCGGTGAGCCGCTACTGACCGTCAAAGGTCTGAAAAAACAGTTCGGAAAGCCCGGTGCGGATAACGGCCACCTGGCGGTTCAGGACCTGTCCTTTACCATTCGCGAAGGGGAAAGTCTCGGGTTGGTGGGTGAGAGCGGCTGTGGCAAGTCGACCACCTCCGCCATGGTCATGCGCCTGCTGGATACGACCGGGGGAGCCATTGAGTTTCTGGGAGAAGACATTGCCGCGATTCCGGCGGCGAAGTTCGCCGCCCACCCCCTGCGCGGCAAGCTGCAGATGGTGTTTCAGGACCCCACTGACAGCCTTAACCCCCGCTGGAGTGCGGCCCAGTCCATCGGGGACCCCCTGCAACGATTGGCAAGCCATATGAATCGGCAGCAGCGGGAGGCGCGCATCCTCGAACTGGCGGCCCTGGTGGGTTTACCGGTTAACCTGCTTGACCGTTTTCCCCACCAGCTGTCCGGTGGTCAGAAAGCCAGGGTGGGGATCGCCCGGGCCATTGCCCTGGATCCCAGATTATTGATCCTCGATGAACCTACTGCCGCTCTCGACGTATCCGTGCAGGCCATTGTCCTCAACCTGCTGGAAGACCTGAAGCACCGGTTGGGTATGAGCTACCTGTTTATCTCCCACGACCTCAATGTGGTGCGGCTACTGTGCGACCGGATCATGGTGATGCAGAACGGCGCCATCGTTGAAGAAGGTAATGCTCGCCAGCTGCTGGCTGCCCCCGCGACTGACTATACCCGAACCCTGCTGGCGGCCATCCCCCACCCGCCGCAGGCTGCCGCTAATGACTGAACAAGGAAGCTGGCCATTGAACCTGAACAGGGCAGAGCATTCCGGGGGCGAGAAAATCGAATCGGCTCCCGTCCGTAAGGGCACCGTAGTGGACACATTGGTCCAGACCCTGGCAGACGACATCGTAAGTGGTCGCCTGCCACCCGGTACCAAGCTGGATGCCCGGGCCCTGGCCGAGCGTTTCGGCGTCTCCCGTACGCCGATCCGGGAAATGTTCGGCCACCTTGCGGCCATGGGCCTGGTGACGCACCGGCCCAACCGTGGGGTGATGGTGGCGACCCTGTCACCGGCCGCCCTTGGTGACCTGTACGAAGCCATGGCAGAGCTGGAAGCGGCCCTGGCGCGGTTGGCGGCACTGAGGATGAACAGTAGCCAGAGGCAACGTTTACTGACCCTGCATCAGGATTCGGTCCACCTGGTAAGGGACGGTACGGCCGATGCCTATGCCCGTTACAACCAGGAGTTCCATAACCTTATCTTTGAAGGGGCCCAGAGCGCCCAGTTAAGGCAGCTTGCCGAGGCTACCCGCACCCGGCTGGCGCCGTTTCGACGGGCCCAGTTCCGACTGGCCAACCGGGTCAGCAAGTCCTGGGAAGAGCATGATGCGATTGTCCAGGGTATCCTCGCCGGTGATGCCGATGGGGTGGCCCGTCTGATGCGCGTTCACGTCCAGACTGTCAGCGCCATGTCGGCGGAATTTGTAGCGGAGCACCAGCCCCTTACCGCCACCCGGGGGGCCTCGGCATGAAGGCTGAATCGTTAACGGGAGTGATTACCACTCCCGACCCCCGGGCCACAACAGCGGGGCAGGCTGTGCTCCAGGCTGGTGGCACCGCTATTGACGCAGCCATGGCAGCCGGCGCGGTGCTGTCGGTGGTCTGCCCCCATATGAGTGGTATCGGCGGTGACGCCCTCTGGTTGCTGAGCAATGGCATGAAGGTGGATATGCTGATGGGGCTGGGCCAGGCCGGCCGCCGCCTGCCCGAATCCGGGGCGATTACCATGCGTGGTCCGGCTTCGACAGCCACCACGGCGGGCGCCCTGCGGGCCTGGTCCCTGGCCCACGACTGGAGTCGACACCGTTGGGGTTCGACCATGACCTGGCCTGACCTGCTGGAGGAAGCGATCAGCCTGGCCCGGGATGGCTATGAGGTGGCCGGCAACCAGGCTTTCTGGCAACAGCAGCGCCGGGGTCTGATCGATGATCTGCCGGACCTCAGTGCCCTGTGTTGTGATACAACCGGCGAGCTCCTTACCGCGGGTACACCCGTCACACGCCCGGAACTGGCAACCACCCTGATGCACCTGGCCAGGGCGGGTATGGAGGATTTCTATGAAGGGGAACTGGCGACGGCCCTGGCGGAGGGATTCTGCAAGCTGGGCAATGGCCTGACCCGGGATGACCTTGTCACGACGAAGGCCTGGCATAGTGAGCCCCTGAGCATTCGCTACCGGCAGGGAACCCTGTACAACTTCCCCCCTCCCAGCCAGGGGCTGTATACCCTCAGTGCCCTGAATGCCCTTAACTTTGTCCACATGGGGGCGCTGGAGAACGGCGGCGCTGACTATTTCCACTACCTGGTTGAGGCCGTCAAGGCGCAGCTCAGACGGCGTAACCGTGACCTCTGTGATCCCGCAGGCGGCACCCTCGATATTCGGCGCCTGCTGAGCCGGTCGCGGGCGGCTGTCGATTATGCGGCCATTGACCCTGAGATTGCCGTGCCCTGGCAGGAGCAAGGCCGGCCCGCTGACACCGTCTGGCTTGCCGCCACCGACAGCCAGGGTCGCACTGCCTGCCTGATGCAGAGCCTTTTCCACGATTTCGGCTCCGGTTGCATGATTGGCGATACCGGAATCCTGTGGCTCAATCGCGCCGCAGGCTTCAATCCGGACCCCTCCCATGCCAACGGCTGGGCTCCCGGCAAGCGGCCGGCCCACACCCTGAACCCGTCGGCCTACCTGGCGGACGATGGCCGGCAATTCTATTTCGGTACCCAGGGTGGCGACGGCCAGCCCCAGACCCAGCTGGTACTGGCGGCGCAACTGGTGGATTACCGCCAACCTGTGGACCGGGCGCTGTCGGCTCCCCGCTTTCTGCAGGGGCGCAGTTTCTTTGGTAGCAGTGAGAGTCTGAAGCTGGAGCGAACAATTGCGCCGGCGGTGGCAGCGTCGTTGACTGCAAGGGGGCACGATATCGAATGGATACCGGAGCTTAGTCCCTTTACCGGCCTCGCCGGAGCCATCGCGATATACGCCGATGGCCGCCGTGAAGCCATGCATGATCCCCGCGGTGAAGGTATCGCCCTGGGGCAGTGACAGTAGGTGCTTGCACCCATCGCAAGCGTCCAGCGGCCAGTAATCTTCACAGCGACGCATCGCGCCAACCAACGAAAGAAGGACATACCATGGATATGATTATCGCCTGCACCCTGCTGGGTATCGTCGCCGGGATACTGGCCGGCATGCTCGGGATTGGTGGCGGTGTCGTTATCGTGCCCGCCCTGGTGCTGATACTCTCGGCCCAGGACTTTCCGTCGGAATTCATCGTGATCACGGCGGTGGCCACTTCCCTGTGCACCATTATCTTCACCTCGATCTCGGCTGCCCGGGCCCAGATCAAGCGACAGGCGGTGGACTGGACCATCTTCAGGCTATGGGCGCCCATGGTGGTGATGGGCAGTTTCCTCAGTGGTTTTATCGCGGCACGTTTACCTGCAATTGTGTTGGAGACTGGTATTGCGGTGTTCCTGCTGGTGATATCCGTGATCATGCTCAGTCGCTGGGTGCCCGACCCCCGGCGGACCATGCCGGGAAAGGGTGGTACCACCGGCCTGGGCATGTTCAGCGGGGTACTTTCCGGGCTGGCTGGTATCGGGGGAGGTAACGTGATGGTGCCGCTGATGGTGTTCTTTAACGTACCTATGCAACGGGCGGTGGCTACCTCCAGTGCCCTCGGTTTTCCGCTGGCGGTAGTGGGCACCCTGGGTTATATCATCTCCGGTTGGGGCCGGTCCCCCGCAGACTGGTCACTGGGCTATGTCTACCTGCCTGCTGTGGCGCTGATTGCGGTTTTTACGGTGTTACTGGCACCGGTGGGAGTATCGCTGAGTCACAGGATTCCGGCACCTGCGCTGAAACGGTGCTTTGGCGGGTTATTGCTGCTGGTGGCGGGGCGGATGTTGTTTAACGGGTTGTGAGGCTGCTGGTAGTCATTGTTTCAGTTGCTCCAGGTTGACTTACCTCCGGGATCCCTGCATGTTAAGCCTCGTTCGGCGCTCGTAGCATTCCAGGAACTCCACCGTACCGGTCCCGGCTGGCTCCATCACCCCGCGAACCCCGAATTTCCACCTGTGCCAGTGATAGCCAGACCGTTTCCAGAAGGACTTTGGAAGTCATGAACGGACCCGTGTTGCTCCAGTCGTCTCGGGCAATCAGCGCGATTGTTGTGCTCTGCGCCATTGTATTACTCTTGACGGGCCCTTCGGCTCAAGCACGATCCTCAGGCAACATCCTTGCCACAGACAGTCAATGGACTCCGCTTGAACTTTCCGTCACTGATACCCGCTATTCCCTCGCTTCACTTGACCATTCATCCGGTTTTGTCCCCGTGCCCGATAACCTGGCGCTGGAGGACGCGCTTGGTCAGCCCCCGCAGGACGAGACCTTCGGCCTGACTCCCAATTTCCGAGAGTACAGCCGCTACTGGCTCTATACCAATCTCCGAAATCGTTCCGACAATCGGGACTGGATGCTGCATATCAGCAACTTCGGATTTCTGGACCCCAGGGTCCTGGTCCAGGGGGAAGACGGGCAGGTGATCAGAACCTTCAGTAACAATGGCTACCAGGCTAGCACTGACATCAACACCATTGGCCGCGCCGTCAGGATCCAGCTCGAACCGGGACAGGACTACCGGCTGGTAGTGGAGTTGACCGCCTACAAAGCGGCGTGGCAGCCCTACATCGGCCTGATGAGCGACCATTATTACCAGGGCTGGAAGATTACGCAGGACCTGGCCTACAAGACGGCGGTGGGCATCATACTGGGCTTCATCCTGCTGGGGCTGACCTGCTGGCTGGTCACTTGGGAGACACCCTTCTGGTGGGCTACGCTGTCTGCCCTGCTGATGCTGGTCTATCACCTGGAACACAGCAGCCTTCCGGCCCTGTTGTGGCAGTCCAGCTACGAGAAAAATGGGTTCTTCTGGGCGCTGATGTTTGCCACCATGCTGTCGCAACTGGCGTTCGCAGGCAGCTTCCTGGGTATCCGGCGAGGCTCCGGGCGATGGTATTACGCCTTTGCCGGAGCCATGGTGGTTACCGCCATTCTGGCTGTTGCCAGCCAGGTTCTCTCATTTGAGGCCAATATGCGACTGGCCGCCCTGAACTACCTTGTTGTGGCTGTGGTTGTCCTCGGTTCCGGGGTTTGCCGGGTCCGGTCCGAGGGCAGTTACTATTTCATCTACCTGCTGGGCTGGTTTCCCATGGTGCTGTCCATCCTGCAGGTGGCCTGGGTAGTCCAGGGGCCCGGAAGTAGCAGTGGCGAAATCACCGCCTCCTACAAGATGATCCACGTGGTCTACATCCAGATCCTGCACCTGTTGCTGCATGCGGTGGCCCTGGTCCTGAGGTTGAGGGCACTGCGCCGGGAAAAGCTCAAGGCGGAGTTCCTCAGCCTGGCCAAATCCCGCTTTATCGCCCAGAGCAGCCACGACCTGGCGCAACCCCTGCATTCGATGAGTGTGTTCCTGGAGTACCTGAAGCCCTATGTGCAGGGGCAGCAAGGCCAGAAAATCTTCCACCGGTTGCGGCATACCCACCGGCAGATGAACGAGTCCTTCCGGGCCATCATGGACCTTGGCAAGCTGGAGTCCGGCGTGATCCGTGCCGAGCCGAGGGCAGTCAGGCTCTCAGACCAATTCTCCAGACTCGAGCAGGACTACCGGGTGCTGGCACGGGAGAAAGGTCTCCAACTGAGCGTCTGCCACTGCTCGCTGACCGTCTTCAGTGACCCGGTGCTGCTGGAGCGACTGTTGCGCAACTTGCTCTCCAACGCCATCAAGTACACGGATCAGGGCAAGGTGCTTGTAGGCTGTCGGCGCCAGGGGCAGGCGGCGATTCTGCAGGTACTGGACACCGGGTGCGGTATCACCGACCACGCACGGGAGCAGATCTTCGACATCTATCATCGATCGGCTGGAGGAGACACCGTGGCGGAAGGCTCCGGCATTGGCCTGTCCATCGTCCGCCATCTCGCCGATCTTCTGGATCATCCCCTCTCCCTGGCATCAATACCCGGTCGTGGAAGCCGGTTCTCGGTGACCGTGCCGCTCCTGAACGAAGGGGCGACGGACACCAAACCATTGCGGCAGGCACCCGCGCCAGTAGTGGCGTTGGCGTTCACGGATCGGGAACTGGTCGAGACCGTTTCAGGCTACCTGCGTCGGTGGCAGCAGACCCCGGTGGTGTTCGACTCCCTGGGCCAGGCCCTCGGATCGGACGCTGCTATCACCGTTTTGCTGTGCGATCAGGACAGCCTGGAGGGGTCGATGTTGTCGATGGAGCAGGCCCGGTCGGTCGCCCAAAGCACCGCCCTCGCGTGTGTCTGTAAGCCAGGAACACCCCTGCCGGAACCGTGGACGGCCCTCTCCCCACACGCCCTGCCCGTGCAATTGAGGGCGTTGCTGAATACCGCCGGGCGCCGGCAGCCGGCGACAGCGGCGCGCCGATCCACCGGGATCGCAGACGACCCCTCTCACGTTCCCCATACCGCCCCAACCTGATGAACCGACCCCTATGACCATCAAGGTACTGATCACCGAGGACCACGAACTCTACCGAGACGGATTGCGCCTGTTGCTTGAGGAAGTCATACCCGGCATGGAGGTGATTGAGGCGGAAGACTTCCCCGCGGCCCTGGAGGCCCTTTCCCGGCACCCGGACATTGCCCTGATGCTGCTGGACATCCAGTTGCCGGGCACTCGCGGCCTTGACGGACTGAGGGACATCAAGACCTGCTATCCGGCACTGTCGGTAGTCGTGGTCTCCACCATCGACCACCAGGCCAGCATCCAGCAGATGCTGCAACTGGGGGCAGACGGGTTTATTGCCAAGACGAGTTCCCGGGCGGTGATGGTCCGCGCGCTGCGAGACGTCATGGCCGGGGAATCCGTGATTATCGGCGGCCAGGAGGGCCACCACACACCCTCCCTGCCGCCCCGTCAGCTGGCCACCCTGGAGCTGATGGCCCTGGGCCTGTCCAACAAGGAGATTGCCGCCCAGCTCACGATCTCCCCCGCCACGGTGAGGGAATACGTGTCGGACCTGCTGGTTCGGTTTGATTGTGCTAACCGGACCCAGGCCGTGCTGAAGGCACGGCGGCTTGGGTATATTCTCGACTGATTATTCAGAACCCGAACCCCGACACCAGGGCCCGATTGCCGCTGTCCACATCCACCGCGATCAGGCTGCCAGTACTCTGGTCAGTGACATACAGAATCCGCGCCTCGGCATCGAATGCGGCGTCGGCCGGGGTGGATGTCGGGTTGAAGGGGCTGCCGCCGCCGATCAGCTGGTCATCGCCGCTGTCGAATTCGCCATCCGGGCCCCGGTCGTGGCCGGAAACCACGCTGCGGTCGCCGCTGGACAGGTCCACGGCGACGATGCTGGGTGGTACCTGGTCGATGCTGAATCCGAATGCGCTATCCAGTACCAGAGCGCGGTTGTTGGCCACATCCAGGGCGACAGACACCGGGATCCTGAGAATATTGCCACTGCCGGTAGCCGGATCCGAGATCACCGTACGGTCGCCGCTGGACAGGTCCACGCTTATCAAACCACCCAGCTCCTCATCGTTTATGTCGAACAATAGCACCAGCAGGCGATTGTTCCGGGCATCCAGAGCCACGGATATGGGCGACCGAATTGCCGGACCGGTGCCGATGTCGGTCTCCCCGCTGCCGTTGCCGATCGAGATCAGGGTGCGATCGCCACTGTCCAGATCCACGGCGACCAGGCTGCCACGCTGGGCCACCAGCACCCGGTTATTGGCGACATCCACGGCCAGCGCCCGGATGTTGTCGAATGTCGGCCCCTCACCCACGTCATCACCGGACAGGGTGGAGCGGTCCCCGCTTTCCGGATCTACTGCTACCACTGTATTCGCCGAAGCATCCGCGACCAGCAAGCGGTTGTTGGCGGTATCTGCCACCAGGTTTCGAGCGTCGAGTAACCGAGGGCCTTGCCCGCGAACTTGATTGGGGTTGTCCGCATCGAAGCCGGAGAGTGTGACGCGGTCGCCAAAGGTGTCGCCCGGGGCCAGGTTCACGCCGTAGATCTCACTGCTACCATCGTTCAGGATGTCATCAAGCACGACCACCATCGGCTGGCGGGCGTCGGCATTGGGCAGCAGGGCCACGGCAGCAGGTGCCAAAAAGTCCGGACCGCTACCCAGGCGACTCCCCAGCGCGAGGCGGTCGCCGTTGCCCAGATTCACTACAAACACAGCCCTACTGCTGGAGTCGGCAACCCAGAGACGGTTGGCGTCTCTGGGGTCAAACAGCATATCGCTGATCTGTGTGAGGCGAGAGCCTGTGCCGATCACGGTGTCTTCCTCGTCCAGGCCGGAGAGCAGGGTCGTGCTACCGTTGCCGAGGTTGACACTGAAGAGATTATCACTGAAAACGTTTTCCCTGCTGGCAAGCACCGCCAGTTCGCTACCACCTGCAGGATCAAACCTCACCGCCTTGGGGTTGTTAAAGGTGGCCACCCTGCGTTTGCTTTTGCCTGCCAGGTCGACCTCGAACAAAGCCTCGATGCCAACGACAGTGTCTACCACCAGGGCGCGCTCCGGGCTGGCCGGATCCACGTCGATGGATACCGGGGAGGCGATACTGACATTGTTGGTGGTGCCCGCCGCCAGGTTATCCAGATCGACAGTCAGCAGCCGGTCGGTGCCGGAATCGCCGATCAGCAGCCGGTTATTGGTGGTATCAAGCGCCAGTGACGAGGCAAAGGAGAACCCGGATACCAGCTCCGTGCGCGCCAGGGTCGCCAGATCTACCGCAATCGTAACTATTCAGGTCACGCTGCCTGATCCAGGCCGTCCCGACGCATGAATTCGGGCACTTCACCGGCAAACAACTGTTCCAGTGCGGTGTGCGCTGCCAGGCCCTGCTTGACCGCCGTCGAGA